>SDBS01000317.1_pt1 | contig 44689 bp, 45 predicted proteins | sample 2277091 | NCBI WGS metagenome assembly SDBS01 (sample SAMN10404972, study PRJNA504765) | marine sediment metagenome | isolation source: marine sediment core GS10_PC15, 163 cmbsf | place: Arctic Ocean: Southern Knipovich Ridge | collected 2010 | reverse complement strand
CTTATGAATATAGTAGGTTTAACTTTAGAAAATGGAGAGAATATAAGTAAATTAGAAGAGGAGTTAAGAAAACGAAATTGGATGCTTGGGAAATTCATTAATTTCAATTTAATACGAATAGTACTAATGCCACATGTTAAACAGGAGCATTTATCAGATTTTATTGACGATTTAGAGGAAATATTGAGAAAGTTAAAAATTACCTAACTCTAATTAAAATTTGTCTAAAACATTCCATGATGTTATTTCCAAGGTTTTAACTTTTTTACCTATTAATTTTGATAGAGCATCAATTCTTTTTAATATCAATTTATCTGTAGTATTATTACTATCGTATATAAAGATTAAATCTTTATGATTCCAATTTATAGTCTCGATTTGGGTTAAAATTCTTTCACATTTCTTTTTTATACTTATTATAGCGTTATCTGAAATGTTTTGATTAATTTTGTTGTAATCTTCGAAAAATAGAGGGCCTCCTGTTACTATCAAGAGGCGAGGATCGAATCCAATAGTTTTTAGTTTCTTCTTAGATGAATTTGCAGAAACTAAACCGAAATTATTCTTTTTAATGATATCCTGGATATCCTCTTTAAGTTGATTAATTGATTTTTTTGTTTTTAAAATAAATTCTTCTTTCAAATATTTAGAAAATAGGGGTTGGAGATTTTTATGTAAATCTACTAACTTTTCTATAAAAAACTTGTTTAAAGTATCGTTTAGGTTGTAATCAGGAGTAATTTTCCTAATTAAAATCTTGATTTCTATTAAATCATCTATAGCAGCTAGAATAGATTTAACTTCTTCCGATTTAATTTTAATAACCACTTTAAGTATTGCTTTTTATTATCATAAATAAGGTAAAATAATAAAAAAATATATTTAAAGAAAAAATTAAATTAATAATTAGGAAAGATTTATTTGAGACAATTTTTTTAAAATTTTTTTGAATTTAGAATGGGAAAAGAAAAAAAGAAGAAGTTAGGAATTAAAACTTCAAGATATTTTACAAAGCATTGCGCTAAATGTGGATCTGAATATCCAAACTGGTTTACAAATTGTCCTAGTTGTGGAACTTCTTGGGATGAAACTTCAAAAGAATTAAGGGAAGCACATGAAAAATTAAAAAAAACTATTAAAATACTAGTAAAGATTACTAAGGAAGATTTCAATGAAGCGATTAGTAACGTTAAGCTAATTTTTAGCGCTGATAAAGGAAAATCTTGGTATCAAACAATTATGGATTTTACAACAGATTATTTTTCGGCTGAAATTATGGATGTTCCAGTCGGTTCTTTAATAATTTATTATATTGAAGTAGACTTAGCTGATGGTGAAAAGTTTATTGAAAATAATGAAGGTAAGTATTTTTATTACAACGTTGGTGCTTTAACTGAAGAAACTGAGGAAATTCCACCAGAGTCAGATTCAAAAATCATCCAAGAGAATATAGAAAAGGTTACTCCAATTCCCCAAGATTACAAGATACCTGAAAAAATCATTCCAGAAAATCAAAGTCAAGAAAATAATGATATGACTATATTTGGCAAACCCCAAACTGAAATTGATCCTGATTTACGAGTTTGTCCTCATTGTAATTCAAAAATAAAGAAAATGTGGAGTGCCTGTCCTTTTTGTGGTGGCAAGGTGTAATATTTATTTATAATTTAGCTCCGCATTTATTACAAAAAGCATAATCTGAAGAGAGCATGGAACCACAATAGGAACATTTTGTAAGATCACTTTTTCCTGACTGTTCACGAATTTTCGTCTTTGATGTAAATGTTGGAATAGTGGGTTCATTCGATATTTCTTGAGTTTTAAATGATTCATTGTTTAAATCAGCTACATTTGGAATAATTCGAAGAGTGGAAGGTTCTGTTCTTACGTTATCATCGAGTGCAGAAAAAGGGACAAATGGACCACTTTGAGTTTGAGTAGTTTCACTGGTTTTTTCACTTAATGCTTGAAATAGTGATGGTCTTTCATCCTCTATTACCTTTGAAGATTTAGATTTAGTAGAAATCTCTGGAGTGCTAATAATTTCTTCTTTCTTTTCCTTTTTCTGTTTAACTTTTTTCTCTTTTCCCACAGCCTGCATTTCAGCTCTTAAATTTGCTGCTTTTTCTTTTCTCTCTTGAAGTTTTTTCTCTTTATCCAACTTAGCTTCTTCTTTTTCTTCATTCTTTCTTTGTTTCTCTAATTTTTTTTTTTCCTTTTTCGAAATTATGGTTTGGGGCATATAGTCTACTAATGATTCGGATTTTGGTTCAAGTGTTTGGAATTCTTCAGGAGGAGTTGTTGGTGTTGGAATATTTGATGAAAAGGGAATCGCTTTTGGTTTATAAACGGGAGCTTCTGATGAAATCAATGATTCACTTAAGCTGGGTTGTTTTATGTTTTTAATTTCATGTGATAATATTTCATCAGGGGTTTTGAATTCAAAATCTTTATGTTGTTCAGTAGGAGTTTGAGATATTGGTTCAGGAATAGGTATTTTAGGTTCAATCGTATCAGATCTAATCGATTTAGCAACATCTGGTTTTGGAACAGGAGGCGTTGTAAATGCAATTTCAGGTTCAGGTTCTAATATTGGTGTTGGTTCGGTTTTTCTCTCAAAGGCAGGTTCTGGAACAGGGGGTGCTGAAAATTCAATTTCAGGTTCTAATATCGATGTTGGTTTTGAAGTTTTCTCGAAGGCAGGTTCTGGGGCGGATGGAGCCATAAAATCAATATTTGGTTCTGATTCTAAATTAGGAGATAAAATTGTTTGAGGTGTCATTTCAGTAGAAGTGCTAGGTGATGTAATGAGAATGTTTCCTGGAGTAAACACAGTTCCATTTGATAGAAGTTGATTTGGAACTCCAGAACCGACCATTAGACATGCAAGAATATAAAAACAATCTCCTACACCCTCTCCCGTCTTAGCTGAAGTTTCCATATAATAGAGATTAAATTTTTCAGTAAAACTATTGATTTCCTCGGGGGATATAGCTCGTTCATTAAGGAGGTCGCTTTTATTCCCTACGAGAAGGAATGGCACATCATTCTTTATATTTGACCTTACTTCTTCAATCCATTGTGGTAAATGCTCAAAACTTTCATATGATGTTAAATCAAAGATTAATAAAGCACCAAGTGATCCTCTATAATACATTGGTCTTATTGAACTAAATCTTTCTTGCCCGCCTGTATCCCAAATTTGTAGTTTTACACGTAATGATCCCTCATCTTCAGTTTCAATCATAATAGTTTTAACATGGAAATCTACGCCGATTGTCATTTTATAATCTTCAGTAAAGAATCCTTTTGAGAATCTGAGAGTTAAGGCAGTTTTACCTACACCTCCATCACCTACAACAATTGATTTAAAAAGGAAATCGTATTCATCGCTCATTTGAGTCCACTAAATTTTATTAATAAAAAAAATTATTTTTACTTTTAACAATAATTCTACTATGTTATATCTATATAAAAATAAATTTATAATTTTATTGATAACGATAAAAATATTGGTCACATTTATACCTTTAAGTTGAAATTAGACAGAATTGATTTAAATAATCTAGATATAATATAATTGATGCTAATTGAGAATTTTCAATATAGTAATATTGTATTTATAGGTGGTGGAGTAATATGAAAAATAATGAAATTCTAAAGAGAACAAGTTTAATTCGAAAATTATTTCAGATGTTTTCTAAATTTTTGAGCTTCCTCATCAATATCTATACTTTCAATCCATTTATTAATTTCACTTAAATCTGTTGAGGGATATTCATATGCATATTCTTTACTTGGATAAATTTTATTTTCTACTTCACTTTTATAACTTTTCAGCGCATTTCGAATTGATTCTCCTATCTTACCAAAATATTTTAGAAATTTAGGTTTAAAATCTGTGTATATACCTAACATATCGTGAATAACGAGAATTTGTCCATCACAATATGGTCCTGCACCAATACCTATTGTAGGGACATTAACTGTGCTAGTTATAATTTTTGAGATCTGCCATGGAATGCTTTCCAAGACTATAGCAAAAACTCCTGTTTTTTCTAAATTTTTAGCATCTAAGATTAATTTTTTTGCAGCATCCATTGTTTTCCCTTGAACAAGAAAGCCCCCAAATTTATATACCGCCTGAGGTGTTAATCCTATATGCCCCATGACCTGGATATCAGCATCTATTATTGCTTTTATAGTAGAACAGATTTCTGTACCACCTTCAACTTTTACTGCTTCAGCACCACCTTCTTGTATAAATCTACCGGCATTTTTAACAGCTTCTATAATATCAATCTTATAAGATAGAAAAGGCATATCTCCCACAACCAATGCATTTGATACACCACGGCTAACTGCTTTAGTATGATGTATCATATCATCCATCGTAACCGATAGTGTGTTGTCAAAACCAAGCATTACCATAGAAAGCGAATCTCCAACTAAAATAAAATCGATACCACACTCATCTACAATTTTCGCAAATGCATAATCATATGATGTTATTGATATTATTTTTTCTTGATTTTGCTTCTTTTCAATTATTTTTTGTGTTGTGATTTTTTGTAATGACATAATTAAAACTAACATATTTTTATCTCAAAAACTTTTTGAAATTTATAGTAAGATATAAAAATGGAGCCAGAGGAGAGATGTATTCTCTCTCGAATATTTCAAGAGATTTGAACTCTCGCATATCAACTCTGCAGGCTGACGCTATCGGCATTTTTTTTTAAAAAAGTTCAACCGGGCTAAGCGACTCTGGCAAATATGGAAATGTTTTAAGTAATAAGATAAAAACAGCTATTAAATTTTAATTTTTCTTTTTAATTCAAGTAAGGGTAGATTGTAGATATGTGTGAAATTTTTCTAACTCTACCTTCATCCCCTTAATATTTTTTATAGGGACAGATAGCCCCAGATAAAATGTATTTGTTCCATCTGCGAGATCAATATTAAATTTTTTTACATATTCCATGTTGTTTTTAAAAAATGATAATCTCTCATCCATATCAACCTGGTTATCAACTAACCTCTGAAAAAACTCTAGATTGTCATTTATTTTACTAGTAATCATTTCTTCAAAATCTCTTGTATCCATAGACTCTTTATAATAATCTGATATTATTAATCCCGTATTTGTATAAAATATGGCATGATTACATCCAAAATCATCTACAATACTTTTTATTTTATCATTCAAATTCTCTAAATTTAATAACTTATTCAATGAGAACGAAATTGCCTTCGAAAGAGAGGAAATATCATAATATGATGTTTTAAAAAATTGAAATTTTATATCTTTAATCTGTGAAAAAATTAAATTTTTAATCATTTCAACACGATCGGAAAACTCCTCGTTGTTTACATATTTTGGATCATATTTATTAAAACATATGATAATTTCATTTGAATAATCCAGAGTTCTATAAATATTTATAAGCTCACTCAGGTAATGAATTGATTCTTCTATTTTTAGCTCATCTTGAATATCGATAATATAGTAAAGATAATTTGTTTCTGTAAAATAAATTGGATTATTGATGTAAATTTTACGATATTTAGCCTGACCCCCCATATCCCAAAAATTTATTGTCCAGCGATTTAAAAAATTAAATGAATTATAATCTATTTTTATGGTAGGTTTTAAGTTCTTTACAATTTCGTGGAAATTATATTTTTGTCTTAAAGCAATTAAGAAACTAGTTTTTCCAGCATTATCTAAGCCTGAGATAACTAGCTTAATATCTTCCATTTTATCTGATTTGTTGGACATTTTTATAATTAAAATAAACTATAATTGTAATAATAGTTGAAATTCTTTTATTTAATTATTATGATTTTTTAATCAATAAGTAAAAAATGGTATTAGGCTATAATAAACAAAATTTAGAATTATAATTATATAAAAAGAATGAAATTATGTTTCTATTTCTTTAATCACTTTCTCTAATTCTTCATTTGTATTAACATCTTGAAATTCATAAGCCGAGATTTCATAGGAATTAGAATAGTCACTAAATCTTACTCTACCTTTAATAACTATATCCTTTCCCAATAAATCTTTAGATCTTTTTTGCAAAAAACCTTCGAAATCAGGAGTTTCCTTAATTTTTAAGATAACATTTGTTTTTTCTCCAATTAACTCTTCAGCTTTATCACCTATAACAGTTGCTCTTATCGTTCCGCTCCCATCATCAATAATAAGATTAAATATCATTCTATATTCTGGATTCCCTTTCTCTTCACAAGTACAGTTATCAATTTTTTTATAACATTTTGAACAAGCTTCGTAAATAGTTATATTATTTAGTTCTTTAGCGATAAATCCTTTAATTTCAAAGTTACCGGGAGTTTTGATTTCACTAATTTTCATATAATTTCCAGAAAATTTTGAAGTTCTCTCTTCTGTACGAGGGGCTATCTCCTTAATATTGGCTATATCTAGGTCAATAAAATCCATTTTTGAATCGTTTAAAAGTGAAATTTCATTTCTTCCAGAGAAACTACTATATTTAACCATAACATTTTTTAGAGCTATTCCGGTCCCAACTTTTAGGCGCTCAGCAAATTCTTCTGCTTTTTCCCTCCATAGAGTTAATCTAATACCATCTGAATTATCACTTACTACAAACCCTAATAATGAAATTTCCTCTCCTGTTTTTGAAGTTATTCTCTTTAAATTATCAACCGAAGAAACTATACCCTGGAATGATACTACTCCTTTTTTATTTTGAAGAAGTTCTATTTTATCTACAAAAGTTCCCTCAAACTTTATCTTCTTTTCTTTCTTTACTAAAGTAGTAGAATCATTAGCATGTAACTCAATTGTTTTAGAATCTAGACTACTAATTCTCGGATTTAAGTTAGTTAACGAAAGATATTCCCCCGTTTTTAGATCTATTGTATTTTCTGTATTTTCGTTCCAAAAAGTTACTCTTATAGATTCTCCTGAAGAATCTAATAAGTGAAGTGATCTTACTTTTCCTAATTCTCCATCTTTTCTTGTAAATTCCCTAAGTGGAAAAATTTGGATGATAGATCCTTCTACAGAAATGGATTTCATATTAGAATTGATGTTATTAATAGAAACTAATTCACTTTTAATTTTTGGATAATTTTTATAATCAGCATCATCAGGCGATAAGATCACTTTCCCCATTCTTCCAACATGTATTTCGGGTTCGCTATTTCTTCCCATTTTAGCATATCCGTTTAAGATTTTTACCAATTCATTCATATTAAAATTATCGTCTTTAAATATATTAATTTGGTCATCCCATAATGTAATTCTTATATCACCGGAATTGTCGTGTAATAGAAATGATCCAACTAATCCTTTATTCCCGTCATTTCTATTAAATTCATGAACTCGGTATATCTCTTTAATTCTACCAAGAATCGTTATATTTTTCATATTTGCTGTAATATCAGAGATATTTATTTCGATTTCTTTTAATAATTCTTTATTTTGATCCTTTACATCAACACCTAGTTCTTTTGCTATTATAAATAAAGCTCCCTCATCTGAAATTAAACCCTTTAATTCATTTTTCTTTTCTTCAACCATATTTTGAATTTCTATTTTAGTTAAACCCGTTTCTTCTATGATTTTACTTATATACATTTCAGTTTTCATATTTATCACTAAATTTTTAAATAATATTCTGGCATTTTAAAGTAATTTAGAAATTAATATTTAAAAATTAAATTATTATATGTTAATTAAGTTGTATCCTTTTTAAAAAAAAAGAGTATTATCAATTAATCATTTTTTAAAGAAAAGATATTAGAAAAGAGACAAACTCGTTTTAATAGGAGTATTTGAAAATGTAGTGAATTATGATGGAATATTTATATTTATTCACATTAATGAACTCATAAAAATCAAAATGTTAATCATGTGTGTTTTTAGAATTATACCTGTAATCGACATATTAAATTCTAAGGCAGTGCATGCCATAAAAGGTGAAAGAACTAAGTATAAACCATTAATATCTGAGTTATTTCAATCATCAGATCCAATAGAAATAATAAAAATTCTTAATCATAAATATAATTTCAAAGAAATATATTTAGCAGACCTAGACGCGATTATTAAAAGAAAACCTAATTATGAGATCATTTCAAAAATTTCAAAATTTAAAAATTTAAAAATAATTCTCGATCCTGGGATCGTGAAAAGTGAAGATATCCTAAATTTTTCAAGACTTAATATCAAAAAATTAATTTTAGGTTTAGAAACTATAAATAGCTTTGAAGTTATTAGAGATAGTTTAAAAATTTTTGGTATCGGTGAAATAGTGATAAGTGTTGATATGTTTAAGGGTAAAATTATAACAAAAATAAGGGATCTGAAGAATAAATCCCTTTTAGATACAATATTAAAGCTAAAGAATTTAGGAGTAAGAGAATTAATTCTTTTGGATTTATTTAGAGTAGGGCAAAAATTAGGGGGGATTCCTCCATTATATTTAAACATTCGAGAAGTTTTCGATGGAGATATTTTAGTGGGGGGTGGCATTAAAAATTTTGATGATCTACAAAACTATTATAGAAACAGCTTCTCAGGAGTGTTATTAGCAACTGCATTATATGATGGTTCAATAAACATTGAAAAATTAAAAATTTTAAATAAGTCTTAGAATTTATCCAATAACAATTGCTCCAGTTGATGAGATATTTAACGATTTCTTACAAACGGGACAAGATTTTTTCACTTTAACCCAATCAACAAAATGTTCTCGATGTGCTTTAGCTTGACATATTGGACATCCCGAGATTTCATCAAAGATTTCTATGTCTTTTCCACATACAGTACACTTAGATTTTGAAGCAGTAGACACTCTTATAGTTTCTTTTTTAATGTCGAATATTACTGTTTCTGTATTTTCTGCTGTAGGATTGATCTGTTTCAATTCTGAGCCATTATCCACACAGAATAAGGTACCTTCGGTGTCATCTTTTTTATTTCCAATCCATACAATTTTTCCTTTAAAAAAAGCAGAACCTTCTTTTTCTAATACTAGATCTAGTCTTCGTTCTTCCATGACGTATGTTTGAATTACTTTTGTATATTTTATATCATCTTCTAAGTTAGATGTAATTTTTTTAATAACTTCTATTGGTTCTTTAAATACTGGTTCAGTGATGTCTATTTTTGTTATTTGTTTTGGTGACATATTATTATCATACTGTTTTTTATATTTATATTTATTTTTATAATACCCTAAATTATTTTTAAATTTTCTTATATAAACTCAATTCGCTATAATGTAAAAATCTATAGAAAGGATGATGATATAATAAAGAACTTTAGATTTCAAGACTTTATCTTAACAGAATTAAATCATTTTTTGATTTTTTTTCTTTTTAGGGGAGGTTCCTTTTATGAAAAAGCACATTTTATTAGTTCTGTGAGCTTCTTAAAGGATCCATTATTTAATTATTATAATTCTTGTTATTATTTTCAAGTAATAAGAATTTTTAATTTTTCTATATTATCTAGGATTAGGTATGCCAAATAAAATTAAATTATTGATAAGTCCAAAAAATATCGAAGAAGCAAAGGTAGTTATAGCCTCTCACGTTGAATATATTGATTGCAAAAATCCTACTGAGGGATCTTTAGGAGCGAATTTCCCTTGGATTATTAAATCTATGAAGGAATTAATACCATATGGTAGTAGTCAACTTTTAAGTGCTACAATTGGAGATTTTCCCTATTTACCCGGAAGTGCCGCATTAGCGGCTTTAGGAGCTGCTGTTTCAGGTGCTGATATAATAAAAGTAGGATTAAAAGGACCAAAAAATGAACAGCAAGGAATAAATCTCATGAAAAATGTTGTAAGAGCTGTAAAGAACTATAATTCAGATATTAAGGTTGTAGCTGCTGGATATGCTGATCAATCAAGAATGAAAGGTTCACCAAAATATTTAGAAATTCCAAGCATAGCCGCCCAATCTGGTGCAGATTTTGCGATGCTTGACACATATATTAAAGATGATAAGTGTCTTTTTGATTTCTTAAGCATAGAAAATTTGATCCAATTTAAAGAATTAGCAAAAGAATTAAATCTAAAAGTTGCGCTTGCAGGAAAATTAAAAAATAATGACATTCCGAAATTAAGAAAAATTGAACCCGATATAATTGGAGTTAGAAGTATGATTTGTGAAGGATTTGACAGAGATAACGGTGAGATAAAAACAGAACTAATTGAAAAATTAAAAAAGAAATTATATGAGTAACTGGTACCATTTATCTTTAGAATGAAAAACCTTGTAAAATTCAAATTGTTAAGAATAATAAAACTTATTTTAATAGAAGAGATTATTGATAATTATGTATGATAAGGAATTGGGTTTGATTGGAGTTGGAAACATGGGTACTGCTCTGCTTAAAGGTGTTTTAAGTTCAAACACTATAGATAAAGAAAAGACCATAATCTATGATGTTAGAGAAGAAGTAATTAAAAATCGTATACAAGAATTCAATGTAAAAGCTGTAAGTTCTAATACGGAATTAGTTAAACAAGTAAAATTTATTATAATTGCGGTAAAGCCACAAAATATAGATTCTGTTTTAGAAGAAATTGGGCCACAATTATCAGAGGAGCAAATATTAATTTCAATAGCTGCTGGTGTAACGCTTGACTATATAAAAAAATTTATTAGTAAAAACATCGGATTAGTTCGGGTTATGCCTAATGCTCCTGTGTTAGTAGGAGAAGGTGCTTCTGCTATTGCTCATAATAAGAATATTACCGAGAATGACTTAAAGTATGTTAAAAAAATATTAAATTCTGTAGGGAAAGTGGTAGAGTTAGAAGAAAAGCATATTGATGCGGTCACTGGATTATCTGGAAGTGGTCCCGCTTATGTTTTTGTTATGATCGAAGCTCTAGCAGATGGGGGTGTTAAAATGGGTCTACCAAGAAACATTGCTCTCAAATTAGCAGCACAAACCGTTTTAGGATCGGCAAAAATGTTAATTGAAACAGGAATGCATCCAGGAGAATTAAAAGATATGGTAGCCTCTCCTGGTGGTACCACAATCACTGCTTTACACGAGATAGAAAAAGGGAAATTAAGAGCAACCTTAATAAGTGCAGTAGAAGCTGCTACTTTAAAATCGAAATCTTTGAAATAATCATTGATTATTCATTTAACTTTTAAAATTCTTGGATAACTATTATCTATAGATAAGGTAAAGATTTTAATTTTAGGTTTGAAAGTTTCAAAGACCTCAATCATTTCTTTTACATTTTCTTCAAATCCTATAGCATAGACTGAGCGACCCAATTGATTCATACTAGCACCGATAATATCTAATTTATTAAGATCTTCCATTAAATTTTTTGTATTCATTAAGTTTAATATAGATAAGATATTGGTCTCTTTTACGAAATCAATTGAAGCTTTTGTAAAAGTATTAATACTTTTATCTGCCATTAATTTCTGTAAAGCTTTCTTTCCAGCAACTTTAATATTTGTACTTAAGCTTTCAGATTTTAATATAGATTTTGTATGAATCATTCCAAATGTACCACATATTATTTTTATTCCTGTAGGAATAGTTATGCGTTCAGAAACACAAGGATACCCGGGTTCTTTTAGCATACATAAACCTCTGCCTAATTGTCCACAAACTGTACCTAATCCTGTTTTATTTATCACTTCCGCTATATGAGCAATTCTCCCTCTTTCGAAATATGATAAATTTAGGTTTAACAAATAATTTAAGCCAAATATTGTCCCTAAAGCCCCAGAGCCACTAGCACCAAATCCACATCCTACGGGTAAATCAAAATGGTGAGAAATTTTTATTCTAATTGGATTTTTAATATAAGTTTTTACATATTCAATTATGTAATATGTAGTTTCTGCCTTCTCATCGAGCCTTTCACCATTTATACAAATCTCTATTTCAAAATCTTCATTTTTTTTAGAAAATTCAACATCTATTTCTGTTTTGCCCACTGCACTTAAACAAAATCCAGCGCCTCGAGAGCCAATATTCTCAAGTTCTTTTATCTTGATCCCGTTGATTTCATCAACAATCTCGAAAAATCCGGATATTCTATGTGGAACTTCAACTAGTATTTTTTTCTTACTAACGTCCATAAATCGTAAGTAACTTAATTTATCTAAATTACTATAATTTATTACAAAGAAAAATTGAATGAAAAGATTATGACTGGCAAAAAAATTGTGATTAAAATTGGTGGTTCACTTTTATTTACTGAAGATAAGAAAATTAATTCGAAAAAAATCTCTGAATTTTGCAATATTATTGGAAAGAGCAATTTTTTTGATAGACCTATAATTATATGTGGTGGAGGAATAATTGCAAGAGAATATATTAGTGCTGTTAGATCTTTTAAAGGATCTGAAGCATTATGCGATATTTTTGGAATTGAACTGTCTCGAATTAATGCCAAATTAATTATTTCTAAATTTTCTGGCGCAGCTTATCCCCAAGTTCCAAAATCTATGGAGGAGCTTTCTGTAGCAATTTTATTTGATAAGATTGTATTAATGGGAGGTTTGCAACCCGGTCAGTCTACAACCTCAGTCGCTCTTGAAGTTGCTGAATTCATAAGAGCAGATAAGTTGGTAATTCTTACTGATGTAGACGGTATTTATGATAAAGATCCAAAAAAATTTAAAGATGCAACGCTATTTGATCAGCTAAATTATGACGACTTACAGAATATTATTATAAATGCCTCGGAAGCCGAACAAGCCGCAGCAGGGGAATATCGTATATTCGATACTGTGTCTTTACAGATCTTAAAAAGAAGTAAAATAAAGACCTTAATAATTTCTGGAAAAGAATTAAATGAATTCAAGAAGTTATGGGAGGGTAAAACAGATATATTGGGAACAGTAATTTCGAATTAATTTTATAAATAATTATTTTAATATTTGTTATTTAATTATCTTATTATAAATTACCATTTAAGGATAATAAAAAGATGTCTCAAACTTCTTGGAAAGAACAAATTAAAAAAAAATGGGGTCCACACGCTCACTGTACAATATGTGGAAAGGCAGTTCCACCAGATAAAAAATTTTGCGGTCAAGGTTGTAGAGATAAATACCTCGGCTATGAAACTAAACAAAAAAAGAAAGGCAGATTTCAAATGCTATTCCTTTTGGGAATGATGGGAGTAATGTTTTTTATGATGTTTTTCGTGTTTAGGCTTTAGATAATAGAGAGTTTTTTAATTCCATAAAATGCAGAGATAACCAAGCCTGGTCAATGTGTGAAATCTTCAGAAATTTCTGAAAAAATCACGATTAGCGGTGCCGGACTCAAGATCTCTTAACGAATAAGTAATCCGGTCTGATAGCAGTACGTGGGTTCGAAAAATAATGCGAGCGTTCGAATATTCGAAAATCCCACTCTCTGCATTTTTTTAATTGGCAAAGTCTTTAATTAGAAAGCATATCTGAAGCTTATAGCAAGTACCTAGTATAAGTTACCTTAACTTTCTAATCCAGTTAAAATTTCATTTAAAAAATTCACTAGAGGTTTAGCTAATTCTTCTTCAGTTTTTTTAATTTTTAAAAAGAGTAATAATAAGACTGGGGATTTTAATAAATGCGAAGCTCTTTCTGATAATATTGTACTAAGTAATTTTTTATTAACTCCAAATAGGTTGTAGGAAGATGTTGCAGATTTTAGACCATCAATTAAAGGGGGACTACCTAAAGTAACACTTCCAATACCCATCTCTTCTTGATCAGAAATTAATAAAAGATAGCTTTTATGCATTTTAAAAAGAGAGAAATAGAATGTTATTTCATCAAAGACAAAAATTTTTTCCACTAGGCACTTCATTTCTTTTAAATTTTTTTTTTATAAGTAATTATAGGAATAACAAAATCTAAAGCTTTACTTCTCTCATAGCTTCGTCCACATTATAATTTTTATTAACAATTAAATAGAGTGCTCTTACTACTTTAATAGGATCTTCAGCTTGAAAAACATTCCTACCAAATGCTACACCAGAGCCTCCAACTTCAATGGATTGTTTAGTTATTTCTAAAATTCCCTTAATACCTGATTTTTCACCACCTGCAATTATTACAGGGGCCATACAACCCTTTACAACCTCTTTAAAAGAATCTGGATCACCTGTCCAGTTAGTTTTCACGATGTCAGCACCCAACTCTGCTGCAACTCTGGCAGCTATCTTAACAACCTCAACATCATATTCATCTTTTATATTTTCACCTCTTGGATACATCATGGCCACAAGAGGCATTCCCAATTCTCTACATTCTCTCGAAACTTTGCCTAGAATTTCAAGCATTTCAGGATCAGAATTTGTTCCTATATTTATATGTAGCGAAACTCCATCGGCACCCAATTTAACTGCTTCTAAAACAGTATTTACTAAAACCTTGTAATTTGTTACTGGGCTTAATGATGTCGAACCTGATAAATGCAATATTAAACCAATATCAGGGCCGTATCCTCTATGAGCATATAATGGAATTCCTATATGTCCTAAAACGGCATTCGCTCCTCCGATCGCAATTTTATTTACCATATCTCCTAAATTATCAGCAATTCCCTTAATGGGTCCAACGGTTAAGCCATGATCCATGGGGACGATAATTGATTTTCCATTTTCTCTATTCATAATTCTTTCCATTCTAATACTTTTACCGATATAACCAGACATTTTTAAGATTCACACCTATTTTTAACAATTCTTTTAAAATTATATACTACATTATAATAGTATAATATATACTAAAATTTCAATTTTGGGAAATCTTAAAATGTCAAATTTAACGACAAATAACCAAAATAAAGCTTTCCGATGTTATAATTGTGAAACAGAGATAGAAGATTTCCAACTAAAGAAGTGTCCCAATTGCGGAATTATTTTGGCTCCTAATAGTTATGTCCATTGGAGAAATAGTTTTTCTATTTGTCTTTGCTTATTATGTTTAATTCCTATTTTGATAGTTATTGCAATTAGCATATCTTTTAGATAGGTGCATTTTATTATCTAATATAAGAAAATTAATTGATAACAACTCGGTTCATCAACGAAATTTATGATGGAAAATATCCTGGGAATTCAAGACCAGCAGTTTCAGGGTATCCGCACATTATATTCATGCATTGGATGGCGTTACCAGCACTTCCTTTGACTAAATTATCTAAGGCGCACATCACAACGATTCTATTCATATGGTCATCTATCTGGAATCCAACATCACAATAATTTGTACCTATTACTATTTTAGGATCAGGGAATCTAAATACTCCTGTTTTTTGTTTAATCAAACGAATGAAGGGCTCATTAGTATAGGCTGATCTATATGCTTTATATAGAATTTTTTCGCTAATCTCTTTTGATTCATCAAAAAATACATGAGAAGTTGACAAAATTCCCCTAACAAGATTAACTGCGTGAGCTGAAAAACCAACTTTTACTGATGAGGATGAATTGGTATACGCGTTCAAAATTAATGTTAATTCTTGCTCAATTTCTGCAGTATGTCTATGACCTGTCATCTTATAAGGTCGAATACTATTAGCTCTAATAGGATGATGAGTAGCCTCGTTAAATTCTGCTCCAGATCCAGAAGAGCCCGTTTTAGAATCAACTATTATATTAGTGACTTGAATTAGCCCCTCTTTAACTAAAGGATATAACCCATATATCGCACTTGATGCATGACACCCAGCAACAGCTATTAACTGGGCATTTTTAATTTCTTCACGATGTAGTTCTGGTAATCCATAGACCGCTTTTTCAATTATTTCAGGATGTGAATGCTCTTTTTTATAATATTTATGATATGCTTTGATATCCTTTAGTCTAAAATCTGCACTTAAATCAATAACTTTTAATCCAACTTCTAATAATTCAGGGACCATATCCTGAGAAATTTTATGGGGGACGGCTAAGAAAATTATATCACACTTTTCTTTTGCTGTCTCTAAATTATATGATTCAAATTTTAAATCATTAATCTTCCGTAAATTCGGATATATAGAATAAAAATATTTTGAAATTAATCTACGCGAAGTTATATAATTTAATTTAACATTTGGATGAGAAATTAATAATCTAACAGCTTCACTTCCCGCATAACCGCTAGCGGCAACAACACCAACTTCCATATTCTTAAATAATTTTAGAAAAATTATAAATTTGTCGATATAATTAAATTTAGAAGTAATTAAGAAAGAATTACATCTGAAATTCTCTGTCGTCTAATATCAAAATCGTGATCAATATGAATAGTAATACAATGTTGATCTTTATTTTCCTTATTTTTATGCACATAACTTATAGGTACTACGGGCAATTCAGAGTTTAACACTATTTTTTTTGGAATTGGAATAGGGATAATATTCCCACATCTCTCACAATTAACCAAAACTACCTCAATCTCTTTTGATTTCATCGTTTTCATTCCATCTATGATCTCAGGAGATATACCAGGTGATTTTAAAGTAATTTTTTCCTTCTTCTTAGGTGCTTCAGGTAGCTCAGGAATATCTAATTCAATGTCTTCCTCTGATAAATATTTTACACCATCTGAACCTTTTAATGGATCATTGAGTGATTTCTTTTTTTCAGTCATTTCCCTTTTCTTAGGTTTTATTTTTATCTCTGGCTTCTGTGAATCAGGTAAAATAGGTTTTGAAGTAAGATTCTTTGTATTATTTAATTTTTTTTTTTTTGTTTTTAATATTTTACTTACTTTCAAAGGAATCTCACCATGTAAGCGTTAAAATTTTCAGATCTTTAATATAATAGTTTATTCAAATTATTTAAAAATTATTTAATAAGTTAATAATCCAATAAATAACTTACCAAGTAATCTATTAAAATATGTTCCAGATAAAACAACTCTTGAATACTATTTTGTAAAAAAAACAAAAGAACAGACTCTTATTGATAATTATAAGAGAGATTAAAATGTTTATGTCTCTGCTCTTAAACACCAAAGATAGTACGAAGTTCTTGATAGATTTTCGAAAGTTCAGCGATAATTTGTGTGTTGTTTTGCTGTAAATAATAACTAATATAACCAGCAAGACCTTCTGCATCTTTAATCCAATCTAAAAATGCTTGTATTTCGCCTTTTAACTGGGGATCGACGCTTACTGTACTTACACCAGCTGAAGCTGTGGCTGACCCTCCCATATTTTGAGCTTTTTGGCCCATTTGAGCATCTTCAGCTATATAGGCCCCTTTAGAACTCATAGTTCCTAAAACCTTTTGAACATCCATTGCTGCACCAGGTGCATAACCGTCTGGTTCAAGATAGATAATTACTTTAAATTCTTCATCTTTTGCGCAAACGATACTTCCTTCTCCACGAAGGTTTGTTGCAATCAGTCTTTCAGGCTCACATTGTAATACAGAATATTTAACTCCTGACATCATAATGAATTGAGCACTTTGACCGATCCAGCTTGAAATTACTCTTCCTATATCTGCGCTTATATCCCAATTATCTGTAGAATAGACTATTTCTTTACCCTTAAGGACCGCCGCAGCAATCATATGTGGATCATCCTGCATCAAATTATATACAGCAGTTTGGGGATCTATTGGCATTTTATTACTTCCATATTTTAGAATATTATATACATTATTAATAAAAAAGTTAGATATAAAGTTTAGTATAAACAAAAAATAGAGGTAACTATTATAAATTTATTGAAGTCTCTCTATTTATTTCTTTTTCTTATGTTAATTGCTCCAAATTTTGGTTTATAATGGACTTTAGCCTTATCATAATGTTTATGCGTTGATTTATCTTCAATTATGATTTTATTTTTGTAATATTGTCTATGGAGAGGATCACTCTTCCTTGATTGTTTCAAATGACTCTCTAAATTTGTTTCAGTCTTGAATAATTTTCCGCACGTTGGACAGTTTGGAGATGGATTCTCCAAGAGTTTTTTTGGGGTTTTTACAATTACTGGATATTTGTTTCTTCCTTTTTCTTTATATTTTTTACAAAGATGTCTTAGTAATTTTCCGTATGGAGGGTACTGAAAAAAAATCTTAGATCCATGAGTGCACTCCCAATAAAGTACATCTTCTCCGCATCTTGGACAAGCAGTTTGAAAGGATCGTAAGCGACAGTGTTTACCGTGAGATCTATAAAATAAACGCATCAATTGAAGAGAAAATAGATAGATATTAAAATATTTTGATTAAAAACATTATTCTCTAGTAAAATTCAACAAAAAAAAATAAGACGGTATATTATATTTAAAATTTCTAACTTACAACTTTTTTAAAGAAATTTACTTCTCAATTTCACCTTTTTTTCATCCGACAAAAATATTATATGAAATTGTTATCTTAAAATTACAAATTAACAAATTAAATTTCATTGATTTTATTAACTGATAATTCTTTAAAACGCAAACATTTAAATGTACAAGATTAATTATAGAAATTAAAGAAGTGAATTTTATAGAAGGTTAACATATTTATGGCGGAAAATTTTTCAAATCTTTGCCCAGAATGTGGCAATAATAATTTAATTTCAGACTATTCTAGAGGGGAAATCAGCTGTAATTTTTGTGGTTTAGTTTTAAAGCAAAGAATCATTGATTCCGGACCTGAATGGCGTGCATTTTCCTCTGAAGAGGCGAACAAAAAAGCAAGAGTGGGCGCACCGACAACTTTAACTTTGCATGATAAAGGATTAAGTACAATGATAGGCTGGAGAAATAAAGATGCCTTCGGAAAAAATATTACTCCTAAAATGAAAGCTGATGTATATCGTTTGCGAAAGTGGCATGTAAGAACAAGAACAAATAAATCTATTGATAGAAATTTAGCTTATGCGATGAATGAGTTAGATCGTTTTTCTTCTCAGTTGAACTTGTCAAGAGAGTTAAAAGAGTCTGCAGCCCATATCTATAGAAAGATGGTATTAAAAAATCTCATAAGGGGAAGATCAATTGAAGCTATGCTTATTGCATCCATATATGCTGCCTGTAGGATAAATTGTGTACCTAAAACTATAGATGATTTTATTGAATTTGCTTCAGTAGATAAAAAAAAGATAGCCCGTTGTTATCGTCTTATTCTTAGTGAATTAAAAATAAGTATAAAGGTTTCCTCTCCCATAAATTTTATTCCAAGATTCTGCGCTGAACTAAATTTATCGGGAAGTACGCAAAATCGGGCAGCTGAAATATTAAAGTTAGCTAAAAAATTTCGGATAACTGCCGGTAAAGCCCCTACAGGTCTTGCTGGAGCAGCGCTATATGTTGCAGCAATACAGGAAGGAGAGCGTCGTACACAGAGAGAAATCTCTTTAGCTGCGGGAGTTACTGAAGCAACTATCCGAAATCGTTATAAAGAACTTGTAAATCATTTAAAAATGCAAAATCAGATAATATTATAGATTATTGGATAAGAATTATATAAAAATTTCTAAAAAATCAACGAACTTTGATTCGTTTGATAACATCAGGTCTTTTTTTATAAAGGATACGAAATCCACAGTGGCTACACTTAATACCTGGAAGGGCATTTAATTCTTTTTTACTTACTGCCTTCCCACAACTTTTTCTGGCGCACATATAATTCATAACAATATTTATAATCAACAATAATTAAAATATTTTTCGCTAAAAGTATTATAAATCTAAAAAATAAAGACAAACAAAAAAAAATTGAAGATTTCAAATATACAAAGACTTTCGTTTATCCTCGGTATCTGTGAATTGGAAAGTATCAAGATCTTTTTCTAATTGGTCTCTTTTACTTTGCAAACTCTTTGTAATATCATCGATGTTTTCTAAGGAATATTTCTTTTTAATCGGCAATGAAAAAGAATTCTTTATCATATTTAAAAGTAAAATAGAGGCCTTTAGATCGGTAATATCCTCGTTGATCATTGCTAGATTATCAGTTTCGGCTAGAAAAACTAATCCATCTATATTGAATCGTGCCTTAGCTAAACACGGAATTAACCCATTTGCTCCAATTATCACTCCTTTGCTAATCTTATGGCAACTTTGATTTTTTAAAAAATTATCTAATAAATCTTGATTTGTCGAAGTGATAAATATTTTAGGATCTTTAGAACTGATTTTTCGACTACTCACGGGATAAGCCCCTAAAGCCACAATTAGTTTTGCTCCAAAATTGAAAATGATTTCTGTGAGCGTGTTAGAAATCCTGTAGATCCCACGTGGTGAGAGACTTTGCGCATCAGCAGTTATTAGAATTAGATCCCTTATTTTATTTGGATCTTTCCAAATTAAAATCTCAGCCTTTGGGGCCGCTAAAAGACTATTGTCTATTATAGCTCCAGCTGGATAATCATCAAATATTAATTCCATAAACAAGGAAGCCTTTAATTGTCCAATCAACGAATCAATCGCAAATTTGCCCACATCGGCAATCCCGGGACATCCAACAAAAACAACCGGATCTATAAAGTCTAAATTAGAACTATCCATATGTTCTATAATATTTATGCCATCTTTATCTAGACTATATCGTTTATATGATGGTGTTCTCATAAAATTTAATTATCAGATAACTCATAAATAATAATGTGTTATCCATATAGACATAAGAATTAGTAATTTATAGTATGTTTTAGTAATATTAAGATAATATGGATAATATATTTTCGATTCATTAGCATTTATTAAGATGTCCATTCATCCAGATTTAATTTATTGTAAAGATTTGAAAAAATATTAAAATCGTTGTTCAATTAAATCTTATTAATTTTAAGCGAATACTTAAAAAAATCTTAGAAATATAATTACATACAGCTAGACCGAAGATTTATCAAAATATTAAACATCAAAAAGTAGTAGGATGAAAGATTTACATTATAATTGTATGAAATGTGGGATTTGTTGTTTTGAGATTGAGGGTCCAGAAACAAAAAGAATCCCTCTATATCCTGAAGAAGTGAATAGATTAATTGAAAAAGCTAAAGAAAAAAATTTAAATTTCAATGTTATTGAAGATTTAGTATTTCCCGACATCCTTAATCATAAGATAATCGTTTTAACATATAAAATTATACTGAGCTCCAATGGTCATTGTCCATTTTATGATAAGAATAAAGGTTGTACTATCCAAGACACAAAACCATTAGCTTGTAGTACTTATCCGTTAGCTCTTAGGCAAATAGACGCTTTTAATTTCCAGATATCTATTGATCCATTATGCAAGTGGACGATTTCAAATTACGATTCATTAAAAAATATCAATTCAGAAGAAGTAAAAGAAATTTTTAAAGACGAATATCCTAAGGCTGAAAAGTTTTATCGAAAAAATAAGAACTTGATGTTTAAAATTAGAAGATTAGAAGCGGAAAAAAAAATAAAAATTACCCGTCAATTATCCTTAGAAATTTTTAATAAAGCGCTAAAAGAATGGGGGAGGGAGGAAATTATAACATGAAAAAATTTATATCACTACTTTCAGGGGGATTGGACAGCCCTGTCGCATCATATCTTATGATAAAAAAGGAATTTAAACCAATTTTTCTTTCTTTTTTAACTTCGGATGATGAAAATTGTACAATGAAGAATAAAATCATAAGAATTGTGAAACATTTATCTAAAATTACTAAATCTAATACCAAACTATATCTCATTAATCATGATCCTAACTTAGAACTATTCAAAGATTGTTGTGAGAGAAAATTAACTTGTATTTTATGTAAAAGATTAATGATAAGAATAGCGAAGGAAATAGGGAAGAGAGAAAACACTAATATTATAGTAACTGGAGATATTTTAGGCGAACAGGCCAGTCAAACAATTGGTAATCTGTTTGCATACAATAATTTAATTAAAGATTTTATAATTGTTCGACCTCTTATTGGCTGTGACAAATTAAATGTAATTAGATTAAACGAATCGATAGGATTATATGATATAGTATCTCAAAGTTCGGCTGGTTGTCAGTTTAATCCACAATATCCAGAAACTAATGCAAAATCCTTTGAAGTAAGTAAAGAAGAATCAATTATCAATATTAATGATTTAATAGAATCATCGCTTAAAAACGCCGAAATTTTAACCTTCTAATTTTAAATGCTCCATAAAATTAGCAAATTTATCATCTTCTATTATACTTATTTGGTAATTATCTAATGCTTCGCATATTACCTGGGCAATAATATGCTTACAGAATCCTCTAATTCTTTTTATAACCACATTTTTATAGAAATCAATACAACCACAATATACTTTAGGATATATAAGATATTCATTATTTTGTCCCATAGCAGTCCACACAATTTTATCTGATGGTTTAAAGGTATATTTGGTAATGCCTCGCTTAATTACTTTTAAAATATTTGGAGATTTATCTGGGAAAATTGATTCAATAAAATTAACAAAATCTTCATCAATTAAGCCCTTATTTTTAATTTTAGAATAAATCTCTGATAATAAATCTTTTGATGATTGCATTCAAATATATATTGTAATTAATAGATAAAAAGGATCATTAATTTGAATAACATCTTATATATTCCTACAAGATATTTTCCTTCTATTTCAGGTGCAGAATTTTATTTTCAACGACTTGCAGAGATATTTAATTCTAAATTCAATGATACTTATAACATTGATATATTTACATCTAATGCAATAGATTTTAAAGCTCTAAGGAACCCAAAAGGAAAGATTATAGATAAAAATCATAAGTATTTTAATACAGTGAATAATCTGAAGATAAATAGGTTCTCAATAGACTATAAAGCGCCACTCAAGGATAGATTCAAGTATATCAAAGATTTAGAACCCTATTCTTTACTAGATATCTCTGATGAATGTTTAGAACATTTTATAGAAAATGGACCATTTTTACCTGATTTAATTGATCATTTTTTAAAAAAAAACATAATTCAATACGATTTAATCCATGCTACCTATTTTCCATATTTTAATCTTATTATCAGTTTAATTATAGGAAAGTTATTAAACAAACCCACAGTATGTACGCCATTTTTCCATTTTGCAAATCCTAGATATTCAAAATCAGTAATATCAGAAATATTAACAAAATTTGATTTAATAATTGCTTGTACGAATCTGGAAAAAAAATATTTGATTGAAGTTTTAAATTTATCAGAGCACAAGATTGAAGTAATTCCGATGGGTGTCGATTATAAGATATTTAAAACTAAAAAAAGGATAAGATCTAAAGATTATTACTTTAGAAATAAATTTCTAAGGGAAAATGAGAAAAAATTTAAAATAGTATTATTTTGCGGTTATAAGAATTATGAAAAGGGAGCAATCTCAATTCTACAATCAATTCCTATAATTCTTAACAAAATTAAGAAGGTATATTTCGTGCTTATTGGCCCTTCCACTTTGGCTTATAATAGAGAGTTATCAAAAGTTCGAAAGCTAAAAAACGCTCGAATCATCAATTTTACTCCAGAAAATTTAACGGGTTATTTTGATAAAAAAAAAATCGCGGCTTTTAAAGAGACAGACCTTTTTTTAATGCCAAGTCGGACGGATGCCTTTGGGATTGCTTTTTTAGAAGCATGGGCAGCGGGAAAACCTGTTATTGGTGCTAATATCGGAGCTACTTCTGAGGTAATAAGAAACAACATTGATGGTTTTTTAGTGGAATATGATAGTCCTGAAGATATAGCTGAAAAAGTGGTATCTATGTTAAGAAATAATAAATTAAGGAAAAGAATGGGAAATGCTGGTCAATTAAAGGTCAGAGAAAATTATTCATGGGATAACATTGTTAAGAAAACCCATGATGTATATAAAAATTTAATAAGTAGATAAAAGCGATATGCTAATTAAATACACTTGATATATGAAATATTAATTAAGCAAATTATAAGTATGAAACATGAAGAATATAGCGGGTAATCCTTATTTAAAGAAAGAAAAAGATAACTTTTTCGTTGACTTAATCCCTATTAATATAATTCTAAAGAAATCTCGAACACCTCTTATGATATTATTAGAAAATAGGATTAGAGATAACATTAATACATTTAGAACTGCTTTTAACACCAGATTTAATAACATTAAATATTTCTATTCTTTTAAGGCAAATTATCTCACTGAAATTTGTAATATAATATGTTCTGAGGGTGTTGGTGCAGAGGTAATATCCTTACCTGAATTAAAATTAGCCTTAAAGATAGGAGTTCCCCCCAATGAGATCCTGGTAGGTGGCCCATACTTGCCAAAAAACCTCATTGAAAAATGTATTGAAAATAAGATAAGAGAGCTAATTGTTTATAACTTAAATGATTTAGATAAAATTAATAAAATTGCGGAAAAATATAATCATATTCAAAATATTTGCATAAGAGTGAATTCTCAGAAATATAATAGTAAATTGGGAATTATTTTAAATGAAAAGAATATAACCAAGCTAAAAACTATAATTAACACTTGTAATTTCATTAAGGTTAATACGATCTTATCCCATTTTTCAACCCAAATGAACAGCACTGAACAGTTCAAGAACAATATAATTGTTATTATTCAAAATTTAAGGAAATTAGAGGAAAATGGGATCGATATACAAAATATCAACCTCGGAGGAGGATTTCCTGAAGCAACAATAATGCCTCAAGATCAATTAAAGAAAATTGCTGCCGATATAGGAGATATAATTGAAGAATCCAATTTTACCTCAAAAAATATTTTTATTGAACCAGGTAGGTATTTTGTTGGAGATGCTGGAATATTTATCTCAAAAGTTATAAATGTAGGTGAAGGTTGGGCAATTTTGAATATTGGAAATCATATATGTCCTAAATTTGCTCGATGCTCTTTAAGATTTTATAACATATCTCAGATTAACAGACCGCATAAATACAAATTGTCACTATTAGGGATTGTCCCTACTGATCAAGATGTATTAGCAAAGGATTATTTTTTTACTCAGAATGTGAATGAAGGAGATAAGGTTTTAATTACAAATGTGGGAGCCTATACCTTAACTTTTTCAAACCGCTTTCCATATTCTCTACCTGATATTTTCTTAGTGAAGGATGATAAAATTAGACGAATTTTTGATTCTATCAGTGATCATGATATTTCAATTTTTTAACTTCTGATAAAAAGTGTCAAGACAGAAGTGTTATGTAGATATCACTCTAATATTAATTTTTCATTAATATTATTTTTTTAAACATAAAAGAGTAACAAATTGTGAATAAAATGGAAAGCTTCATTAGAACTGCTCGAAAAAGAGATGTGATTCAAACCAGACAAGAAAAAATGGGTTATGCTAACATTAAAATTGTTGGGTGTGGAGGTGCTGGGAATAACACTATAAATAGATTAATGAAAATAGGGATTAAAGGCGCTAAATGTGTCGCTATTAATACCGATCGTCAACATCTTGACATGATAGATTCCCATATAAAAATATTAATAGGGAAAAATCTAACGAGAGGACTTGGAGCAGGAGGGGATCCCGAGGTAGGTAGGGCTGCTGCAGAAGAATCAAGGGAAGATTTGACTAAGGTACTAAAAGATACTGATTTAGCGTTCATTACATGCGGAGAGGGTGGAGGCACAGGGACAGGAAGTGCACCTATAGTCGCTGAAATAGCTAAACTCGAAGGAGCAATTGTAGTTGGAGTAGTTACAATACCATTTGAAACTGAAATAGGACGGATTGAAAAAGCTAAGGAAGGATTAAATCTTTTAAAACAATATGCTGATACTTTAGTAGTAATTGATAATAATCGATTATTAGAAATTGCTCCTGATTTACCAATTATTGAAGCTTTTAGTGTTGCAGATGAAGTATTAGCTAGTATGGTAAAGGGAATAACTGAAACAATCTCGCTTCCATCTCTAATTAATTTAGATTTTGCTGATGTCAGAACAATTTTAAGTACTGGTGGCGTTGCAATAGTTGGCGTTGGAGAGTCAAATGGAAAGGAAAATCGTGTAGAGGAAGCGATTAATGATGCGCTGAATTTACCCTTACTAGATGTTGACATTAATGGAGCTAAAGGAGCCTTAATTCATGTTTGTGGAGGAAATGACATGACCCTCGCTGAAGCTAATTCGGTAGCTCAAAAAATATATGGGAAAATGGATGTTAATAATTCTATGGTAATATGGGGTGCACGGGTTTCTGATGAATTTAATGGTTATTTGAGAGTTATGCTTCTGATAACGGGAATTCAATCTCCTCAGATCTTTGGCAATAATCCAGGGTCACAATCAAACTTAAATCAAAATTATAGACCGTCAAAAGTAGGCTTGTCTGATGACATATTCGGTATAGGAGAGATTTGAATAATCAAAATATTATAACTAAAATTCAGGTTTATATAATTTTCTAAACGCTTCTTTCTTCTTCTCATTATATCTATTTTCTAGAAATTTTAGAACAACATGATGTGGCATTCCATTTATTATCATACTTACCGCTTTTCTAGCTATTTGCATATTCTCATAATCTGCTATAATGGATACGGTTTTTCCATAAACCGATATAAATGATTCCGCATATCTTTCGATAGCCTTGCGTACTTCCCCATTTCTTCCAATAAGCCTTCCCTTTATTCTTTTAATTCGTTTTTCCGATTTTCCTAAAATAGATAAGAGATTAAACATCTCAAATTCATAGTTATCCTCAAGAAGTTTCAAAGCTTTTGTAGGATTAAACCCTCTATTTATTGCATTAAGGACTTTTTGAGCAGTAAACATATTTAATGGATTGTAATTTGGATCCTGTAACACAGGTTTTATAGCACATTCTCCTGTTTTACTGTCTAAATCGATTTTTATGCCTAAAGCGTCTTCAATTTCTTTTTTTGTTTCCCCATTTTTACCAATTATGATTGCTATTCTATCTTTTCCAATTTTCATAAATATTCATTATCCGTCAGTTTATTCATTAATAAACTATCAATTTTATCCCTTATCTATACCTAATATATCATAATAAAAACGAGTTGGATCAAGCGTTTCTATACCTAATTTTTCAAAAAAATTAAAAAGATTTTTTATATCTCTAACTAAAAACTCTTCCGCTTTAGGATGTTGAATAGCTACTGCTTGAGATATATCTATTACAACAGCTTTACGATTATGGTATAATATATTAAATTCACTTAAATCTCCGTGAACAAGTTTAGCCTTTTGATACAAATCTTTAATAAAATCTGTAAGTTCTTCAAACACACTTTTAATATCTTTAAGGTTTTTAATATCTTTTAGTTTTGGTGCAGGATTTGGACCGATACCTATATATTCCATTACTAAGATGTTATTTTTTATATATAATGGTTCAGGCACATTTAATTCTGCTTTAGAAGCCCTTTTAAGATTTTTAAATTCTTTATTTGCCCATAAAAAAATAATTTTTGATATATTATGAGGAATTTTCTTAAAACGTGGATCTCCTATGATATAATTACGCATCCATTTTGAGGTATTACGATCAATTTTATATATTTTTATGGCAACTTCTTTATTATCCTTATCATACGCTAAATAAACATTAGCTTCTTTTCCAGCTGAAATGATCCCTTCTACTGAATTTAATGTTCCATTGTCTATCAGTTTATTTAACTGAAAAAATGTCCGCTCATCAAAAACAGATTCAGTGGCCGCTCTTTTTTTTGTGTTATCAAATTTTTTTATTCTTTTAAAATCAATATTTTTTTTTTCTAAATCATCTATTTGTGAGTCTATCTTATCATCTAATAAATCATCATCGGATTTATCTTCATTATCATTTTCAATAAGGTAGTTTTTATTTGTTAAATAAATCGCCTCTATTCTCTATTTATACTTAAGTTTTCATTAAAAAAATAAGCAAAATTTTTAATCAATTTCGTCCCTTGCACAGATCGTAGTATAACTTTATTCTTAGATAAACTCTCAACTATAAATTTACCATCTTCAACCAATATTACATCATTTTTCTCAACTGGTAAAAATTTTATTAAACTCTTCAACCTATATAGGTTTCTTCCTTTCTGAGTATCTCTTCCAACTAATTTTTTCGATCTTTTTAGTATAAAATGGTAATTTAACTTCAAGAATTTTATAATATTATTCATTAATTCATTCGTGCTTAAATAAAGATCTACCCCAAATTTTTGATCTTCTATTTTTGAGATATACTGTCTCTGATCCTTTTCAAATAATTTTTCCACATATTTTTGAATGTTATCTAAAGCTTCATTAATCGTTTCAAAGTAATTCTCATTCTTTACTCGCAACTGAGTAATTGAGAGATAATAAGTACCTCCTCTCAAATTCACACAATTTCTACATAATTCATAATTTAAATTCAAATTAACATTTTGGCTATGTTTTAGATTAATATCTTCCTTCACTCTACCCTCAATTGTAAAAGTCATTGATTTTAATAAATCTTTTGAGGTAAAAATAAAACTATTTTTATCAAAAGTAAACGAAAAATCAATATTATCTTCTTTTGTGTATGGTTTTAATAAGATATTGAAAGTTGCTTTCTCAATAATATGGAACAGATCATTGCTTTCAGATTTAAACCAATCTTCTTTAGGAGAATAACTTCCGCAGTCTGGACAAATTTTAAATGAAAATTCTTTTGATAATTCGAATAGAGGATGTTCAATAAGGTAGCATTTCAAACACATTCCAAAATGAGGAGCAGTTTTATCTATCTCCTTTCCACATATTGCACAAAACCGTTGCGGCATTAAAACATCATCTTCATTGCGATTGGGATGCCATTAATTTTACGTACACCTTCTTTAAGGAGAACTTGACTGTCGATTGCTTTGTTTATTATAACATCTCCAACTATATTAAAATAAGACGCTTGTTTTAAAATACTAATCGCATCATCTAAATTAATTAAATTACCACCAAAAAAGTAGTCAGATATTTCGATTTGTAAATTTCCTTCTTTAAAAACTTTATTTAATAAATCCTCATCACAACATGCTACAGTTTCAATCTCATTTCTGTGATGAATTTTTAGAAATACTTTCATAAGTTTTTAATACCTTAGCATTTATTTTTTAAATTATTTCTCTTTTATTTCTATTCTTGCCCCGCACGCACCGCATTTTAAAAACAGTTTTTTACTTTCTCTCTGGATTTCCGTATCAGGTTTATTGCAAACATCACATAAGACATAGTTTTTAGTATAATCTCCAATTAGACGATTCAATACTTGTTCCTTATAACGTCCTTTTAGAAATAATTGTTGACCACGTATTTCCCCCATTGTACCTGCTTTTTTTAGAAAGATCCCTAAAAAATGTCTTGAATCTCTGTTTAGAGTGTTCATAATCTTTGAGAAATTGATAATAAAGCTATTTTTACTTTCAATGCGAAGAGATACTTTAGGAATTTCGAATCTTGAGGATTTTTTGACATTCTCTGGTATCTTTTCGTATGCTTTTTCTAACAATTTATCGTATTCAGATAAATCCATAATTACATCCTTTATTATTATAATTCCAATTAAGATAATATAGTAATTCTTAAGAAAAATAGTTTTACTTTTTTAGGGTGTTTTTAACAAACTTGATATTAAAAAGACTGATAGATGTTCGCTTCCGATTGATAAATTTTCGATTCCATTTCTAAATCTTTAAGAAATTTTCTTAGATCTTCTTCAGGGATGTTCAGCATCTTTAGTAATTTTATAAAACTTATTCCATCTCCATTCTTAGATTGATTTTCTATTAAATTATAAACTTTTTCTTTAATATCATCAATTTCATTCTCTTGCTCACCTTCAAAGAGATCATCAATATCAATTTCATTTGAAGAGTCCCCTTTTTCTGATTCCTCTTTCGAATGTGTTGGGATTCGGTAAATTTCACCAGATTTTATCTTTTTTATAATCTCTGCATTTCTTAATAAAATAAAATTTGGTTCTTTTATTTTTCTAATTATTTCTGGAGATAGTGAAGTATATTCTTTCCAACGCCTCAAAAGTCCAACAACATCCACAATAGTGCCTTTTTCAAAATCCTTATATAGATCTGGATTTGCACGCCATAAAATTGCTCGAATCAATCCTGTCCCATCATCTAAATCAAATTCTAGTCTGATATTAGAATCCTCATCCTCATCTATGGTCATCTCGTTAGAAGTAGGTTGAGGATTTAAAATTTCTCTTTTCTCTATAATTGTTGCTACAATTCTTACTCTTTTAGTTTTTCCAAATATTGTAAAAAATGAATTATCCTCATTAGAGTATGATCCTTGTAAAATATTTTTTATCCAAAGACGTATGGCGGGGAATCTCTCAAATCTTTGTGCTTCACTCATCAATAACTAACCTCTTAGTAATATTATTAATTCCATTTACTTAAATACTAATTAATTTTTATTAAATCATTTTTTCAATATAGAGATATCTATTAAGTGCCAAATATCCTTTGATGGAAGGGATTTGAATTGATATTCTACTATTTCTATTCTAAAATTAATATTAAAAAGATCTAATAAATAAGGAAAATGGTAGCGGGGGTTCGATTTTCAGTTTGCTGGAAACCAGTTTTTTTAAGCTTTTGAACGAACGATCTCAGGGTTATGAGCCCTGCGGCATAAACCAGGCTAGCCCACCCCGCTTGGATATATTCCTATGAGTTTTTTTAAATAATTTATATAACATTATAATATTCTTCTCTTTAAATTTTTTCTGATTTTTCGTGTCGTTTTTTAACCTTGAAATGAATTTATATTAAATAAATAGCAAAAAAATAATAAAAATGGTGAATTCACATAGCCACAGTTTTTTTGGACAGAATACAGGATTAATAATTTATAGCTCATCAAAAGAAGAATCATTTATTTTTTTTAGATGCATAAAAAGAAAACCTGATGGAATATGGGAAAAACCGACATCTGGAGAAGGAAAAGTCATTAAATGTACATTAGATGAGATGGTGATGATACTCCAGGTGTTGAATCGTGATTTACTAAATTGGCAAAGTTTTCATACTTATAATGATATTAAAACTCCGATTTCCTTTGGTTGGGAAGATGAAAAAGCAAAAGTATTGTGGATCAATATTGCTAACTATTCTAAAATGTTAAAGTTCGCTCAAGCTGAAATCCTTAAGCTTTTAATTTCTCATATTTTAAAAGAAAAAATAAAATATTCTACATCATCAAATAAACACCTTAATAATATTAAAAATAGAGAGAAGGATACCTCACAAAAAATAGATTTTAAAAAAGAAGTTAATATAGATAATTCTCTAATTTCACCTATAATTAATTCCAAACCAGATATCCTTAAAGAAGTAAGTAATATTGATGGTATTATTAAAAGTGAAACCGAAAAGGCTTTACTAATAGATTTTGATGCAGGGGAGGGGAAAGAAATATGGATCCCAAAATCAACTATTCGCTGTCAATATGTTCCAAAGAAAAATCTGACACAAAAGTTTCGAATTGACAACTGGATTTTAAATAGAAATAAAATAATCTCATAAATTTATGAGCTAATTTTCTCTTCTGCTCTTTTATAGTTTTCTTTATTAATGGTTAAAACCAATAAGCTTAATTTTTCTAATTAATTTTGGTACTAAAAAAAGTGAAAAAATAGAATATATGGATTTCATTGATTTTATTTTAGATTTTATTCTAAACCCGTGGTTTTTACTTTCTCTTACATTTTGGCTCATTATTTTAATCCTTATATATGTTTTGCGAAAGAGAAAAGAAGCTATTACGGTTTTTTTTCCTTTTATTGCTTTACTAAAAACTAAAAAATTGAACAATTTTATTGTAAAGATTTCTCGAAAAGCACCAAAACTATGGAGAATTTTCTGGACCATAGGGATATTTGTGAGCTTTGCGTTCACAATCATTGCTATCTTCTTCTTTTTTGTTAATCTTGTTAGTTTAATCATGAATCCTAGAATAGAAAATGCTGTGACTCCTCTCGTCCCAGGTGTAACTATAGGATTACCTCTTTTGGCTTATTTAATCATACCACTCCTTTTTGTAATGACTACTCATGAATTTGCACACGGTATCGCTGCTGAAGTTGATGGAGTTAATGTTAAATCAACAGGAGTACTTGGTGCAGGATTGTTTTATTTGATTGGATTAGGTGCTTTTGTAGAAGTAGATGAAAGAGAATTAAATTCCTCTAAGTTTAATAAAAATACTAGATTAAGGATCGCTTCAGCAGGAACATATGTAAATGCAATAACTGCTGGTATAGCATTTTTATTTTTAATTAATTTCTCATTTCTTATCTCACCATTTTATGGAGAGCAAGTTATTCAAGTGGATACTGTATTAACAGAAGAAGAAGGCGGATTTGCATACGGAGATCTTTCAGAAGGTGATGTTATAGTGGCTCTTAAAAAAAAAGGAAAACGAGATTTTGTGTATATTGATGGAAATGCATATAAAAGTAGCCTCAGTCATTATTTAAATAATGACTCTCGTAAGATAAAAATTTCTCCTGGAGATGAATTAACATTAAAAATATATCGACCGAAAATAGATAAATATGTAGAAAAGGATATCAAGGTAGGTCCGCGTTATAAATTAGGGATTTTATACGAATATATTTCTAATGATAAATTACAGATTACATATATTTTCTCTAAGGAGGAAGATGGAAACAATTACAATAGACACTTGGAGAGGAATTTAATTATCACTAAAATAAATAGTACCTATATCAATCAAGACAAAGGAAGAACATTAGAGAAAATATTAACAAAATTTAACTTAACTAAACTAAAACTAACTTCAGAATCTGGGAAAAATTATTATCTAGATTTGGATCTCGATGGAGTGTTTATTGGAATATATAGTAAGCTATATTGGATGCCAAAAAATAATGTAGCAAAATTATTGGGTGGAGACGCTCCTGATTTTCTTTTTAGGGAGATCTTATGGTTATGGATCATAGCTTTCAGTGTTACCATATTCAATATGCTACCATTACCAATCTTTGATGGTTTTCGAGTTGTAAAAGAATTAGTTAATTGGGGCATAGGAGAGGAATATAAAACAAAGAGAAAAAAGAAAGAAAAATTGATGTTCAAAAGAAAAGAAAATAATTATGGTTTATCTGAATATCGAGTAGAAAACGTAGAGACTGTAAAGATTATAATGGGAAATAAATCACCTTATACTGAAAGAAGTGAAATTATTGTAAATAAAAATAATTACGAGTTAATAGATAAGATTGGGGATGGATATAAATCCACGATTTCATTCAATTTGCCAGAAAATACGAGTTTAAAGGATAATTCTTTAATAGAAGTGACTTACGAATACTGGTATGATGAGAAAAAGAAAATTAAAAAGACTATTTTATATATTATTAGTTTAATCATATTAATTATCATTGCAGGTAATTTTATACTTTCCTATATTAAACTTGGAAGCGTGACTTTTTGGATTTAATAAAAAACACGAGTGATTTACATTAATAATTATAGTATTCACCTAAAGTATGGAAAATGTTCATATTGTGAAAATCAAATAGTATTTCATAGACGCCATTCCGGTGAATATTTGTGTCCTCAATGTTTTGAAAAAAATATCGAGAAAACTATAGCCAAAACAATTTCGAAATACCAAATGTTGAATCGTCATGATAAAATTGTTGTTGGTTTGTCTGGAGGAAAGGATTCAATAACCCTTCTTTATAATCTTATGATAATTCAAGAAAAATTATATGAACCCGAACCTCTCATTGCGCTTTCAATTGACGAAGGAATTAAAGATTATCGCAATCATAGCCTTGAAGTTGCAAAAATATTCTGTAAACAACATAAAATTGAACATAAAATAATTTCATTTAAAGAAATCACTGGAAAAACATTAGATGAGATAATAGAAATAAAAAAGAATTCATTAGAATATAGATACGCATGTAATTATTGTGCTTTACTTAGAAGAAGGTTGTTAAATGATGGGGCACGTGAGTTAGGAGGAGATGTATTAGCCTTAGGTCATAATTTAACTGATATTTCCGAAACGTTCTTAATGAATATCTTATTTAAACGCTTTCATTTGATAGCAAATCAAAATATAATGAAAAATCAAGATACAGAAAAAAATAAGTTTTATGTAAAAAAGATTTTTCCCCTTATGAGAATTCCTGAAGAAGAGATTTTTATGTTTGTAAATATCAAAAAATTGAATTACTACTCTTCACATTGTCCTTATAGAGAGATTGATCCAATAATTAGAAAAAGAGTGTTAGATTTTATTCAAACGATAAAAAAGGAGAGCCCTGAAATAGAATATAATTTGCTCAGCGGATTTCTTGAATTATCAGAAGTATTGCACAACCAAGGAGAGAAAAAAAACTTTAATTCTTGTGAAAATTGTGGTTATCCAACTGTTAATAAAAATTTATGCAATTATTGTAATTTCATTAAAGAATTAATTTAACATTACTAATTTATTAAATTTTCTCCCATTTCTTTCAATTTTGGATATTCTCTTATTTCTTCTTTAAATAGTGGGACTTCAATTAAAATCTTTCCTAATTTCTCGCCAAAAATATCCCTAATTTTTAGTAAATTTTTTTGTTGCATTTCTCGCCGTGCTTTACAAAAATCACATAATTCTTCTGTATTCGAATATAATTGATTAATCACGATATTTGAGACAGGAATATTATATTTCATTAACTCATTTAATAATCTCCCTGTTTCTGCTATAGCCATTTCCTCAGGTATCATAACTACAACGAATGAATTTTTTACTGGATTAGTAAGATCCTCCTTTGCTTTTTCAATTGAATTATTCAATCGTTCTAAAATTTCTAAGGAGTTGTCTTCTTTTTGCTCTCCTTTTGAAAAAGCTTTTTTGAATGTTCCAAAGAGTTTGCCCATTCTGAGTCTTAATTTCAATAATTTACCAAGCCATCCAGATAATGTATCTGGAAGACTTAAGAGCCTTAAAGTATGTCCAGTTGGCGCAGTATCAAAAACTATTAAATCATAATCATGTTCGGTTTCAATAAATTCTAAAACTTTTCCAAATGCTAAAGCTTCATCAATACCTGGAGGATTCATAGAGGCAAAATCTTCTAGATCACCCATGCCAAACGTATCCATCATCCCTCCCATACCTAAATCCTCCATTGGATTCATATTAGTTATCCCTTGGAATTCTTCCATATTTATCTTAGGGTTTATCTCTAATGCTGTAAGATTTTTAACTCCAGTAACAGGTGTTGCCTCTCCGGGAGCTAATTCCATACCCAAACTATCTCCTAACGAATGAGCAGGATCCGTACTAATAATAAGGGTATTCCTCCCATGTTCTGCTGCCCATATAGCTGAACTTGAAGCGCAGCTAGTTTTGCCCACACCACCTTTTCCACCAAACATAACCATCTTTAATTTCAATAAAATTTCTTCTAATTCCATCTCTTTTCACTATTTTAGCTATATGTATACTACAATATTTTTAAAGTAAATGTAATTATAAAAATAAAGCTTTTTATACAACTTGTTTTATTTCATATATTTTTTATGTTAATAATTTAATTTATAGCGAAGAATTGCTACAATACCTCCAAAAGTACTAAATAACATCTCCCCATATTCTGTTTCAGTTGATATTATTTCTATATCTGTTCCAGTTGTTTCGGCGGCTTCACCAAGATCCTCTATTATTGAGTTCATTCCTACTATATTAAAAGTATTAGAGCTACATTTAGGACAGCTTTCTTCTTGTATTTTTGATTCTATACTCCTAATTTCATTTTCTCTTACTGTCCTAAATTCTGTGAATTCACAATTAGAACATTCTAATCTTAATTTTTGCATATCAAGTTTCTCAGAAAAAATCAAAGTATCAACTGCACTGTAATCTAGGGCTTTTTGTACTTCATCAAGACCATAGGTAGCTAATCCTGAATCATTTGAAATCTCCTTCAAAAATCGCGCCATTACTTTCTTTTCCCGTACATACTTAAGATTAGCTATTTTATCTTTAATCTTTTCTATCAAGGCTCTTAAGCCTTCAGCACCGCTATATCCAAGGTCTACAACATCTAATATCTTATCTCTTAATCTATAGTCAAGGCTTTCATCATTTACAAATTTTTCTTTGGAAGGCCCTGGGCCACCAATAAAAATACCTCCTAGGTCTTCCATAGATAAGAATAATTCATTAACCTCAGCTGAAATCCTCCGGTAAAATCTCATTTCTCCTTCTTCAATCAGCCGTTCATATCTTTTCTGTGATTGACCACCTGCTTTGTGTTTTCCATGTATACCTGATGTAAATTCTCTTACAGTTTCCAAATGATTTCCTCTAACATAACCTACAGCAGATTCTTTTCTACCAATTACTAGCAAACCATATGTCTCTTTTGGAGCAATCATTTCTTCTAATGGCCACAACAAGAACTCACTTGCACAGTGATATCTGAAAGTTTTGACTTTTTCAGGAGGAGCTACTATGTATAGTTCGTTTTTCTCTGTTCCGGGAGTATTATTCTGAGGAATTGCACCTGAATATAATACTAGTCCATTTTCAGGGACTTGTTTGATATTTTTTAATTGTCCTAATAAAATCGATATACCATCTAAAACGTTTTTGCGAGTTAATTTGGACTTAATATTTTGACTTTCACTTACTTCGTTTTTAAGGTAATTGGTAACATCAGAAAGTTTGCGATCATGGGGAATATACAAAGATATTAATTCTGTATGAAATCCTTTCTTCCCTTTTAGAACCTCTAATAATTTCCTTGTTTTATATAGTTCAAGATCGTTACTTTTCTTTTTCACTTCAGCACTCATATTCATCTATAGTAATTAAAAATATACAAACGATAAAATTTTTTTCCTTTTCTTAATTATTAATTTATGTATTTAAGGAAAAATAAAACTATTATACCAATACTATGACAGATAAAGAAAAACAAAATTCTGATATTCCAAAAACTCACCCCCGATATCAAAGCTTAAAATATCGTCATAAGATTATAGAAGGTTTAAGATCCCTCGTTGTAACTGAAGCTGGACTAATTGCTCATGGAAGAGGTGAATGTTTTGACTACATTTTAGGCGAGAAAACTAGCGGGCCTGCTAAAATGGCCATTAAAGCGGCAGTTGCGATGTTAATGCTCGCAAAAAATCCTGTCATTAGCGTTAATGGGAATGTTGCTGCTCTTGTTCCTAATGAGCTTGTTGCTTTAGCCAATGAGGTTAACGCTCCTCTTGAAATTAATTTATTTTATAAGAAAGAAGGAAGAATTGAAGCTATTGAGAAGGTTCTTGAACAATCAGGAGCTACTGATATCCGAGGAATTAATGCTGAGAAAAGTGTAGAGATTGAAGGTTTGGACAGTAATAGAAGAATAGTAGAATCTATCGCAGAAGCAGATGTAATTATGGTCCCGTTAGAAGATGGAGATCGTACAGAAGCCCTAAAAAAAATTGGTAAAAAAGTTATTGCAGTAGATTTAAATCCTATTAGCAGAACTGCTATATGGGCAGATATTACCATTGTTGATAACATCATCAGAGCAGTACCGGAAATGATAAGCATTTCAAAGGAATTAAAACTTCTCAATAAAAAGAAATTGAATGAAATTGTTAAGGAATTTGACAATAAGACAAATATCCAAGACTCGTTAGATTTAATAATTAAGTATATTAACAATCAAAAAGAAGATGCATTTAAAATTTTAAATCAATGAAATCGTTACAAACAATTTAAAAAAAAATTAAATGTACTTATTATTATATTCCATATACTTATAATAAATTTTTAATCATTCAAAATAATTTTACGATGGGCACAGATAAGGAATCGAAAACATCTTTTTTTCATAGAAGTAAAAATGACTCTTCTTTTATGGTTAGAATATGTACCGATGATGATTTAGAAAGAGTTAAACAGGTAAATGAACAAGAATTACCAGAGGATTATCCCTTCTTTTTCTACAAAAGCATTCTTGATAATTATCCAGAATCCTTTTTAGTTGCATGCCCTAAGGATGATTTCAATCAGATTCTAGGCTACATTATGTGGCGAGTGGAAAGAACTTCTTCTAAAAATAGCCTCCGATTATTAAACAAAGGACATCTAGTATCAATTGCCGTCAGTGGAGATTATCGAAGACAAGGAATCGCAACAGTTTTATTAGCTAAAAGTATGCCAGAGATACAAAAACAGAATATAAGTGAATATGTGTTAGAAGTAAGAGTCTCTAATTATAGCGCTATAAACTTATATGAAGCCTTTAAATTTAAAACTGAGGGAATAAAGAAAAAATATTATAAAGACGGAGAAAATGCCTACTTTATGGTTCATAAACTTAATGAGAATTAAACTATTTATGTTCTTAACTCACTTAAAAAGTTATGTCTTATGAGTGATACAACCATCTTTTTTAATGAATTCTATGTCTGAAATAGAAGAAGCGTCTAATTGGGAAATCGCGTCCACAAAAAAAATGATTTCATATTCTTTTGGTTTTGTTATTTTTAGTTACCTAAATAGTGTTTTCGCACTTTCTGTTTTTTACTTTTATGAGGTCGAAATTGGCTTGCCAATCAATTTACTTGGGATCTCATTTGTGATCTATGCAATTTGGAGTATGATAAATTACCCTCTATTAGGGCATTTGACTGATAGACCAATTCCATGGATGAAGAAATGGGGGATGAGGGCGCCATGGATAATGATTTCGGCTTTCTTATCAGTAATTTTTTTTTTCTTATCTACACACCTCCTATATATGACGCAAAAACGAACCCTTGGCCGATTTTTTGGTATATGTTAATTATGACTTGTCTTTTTGACACATTTTTTACGATTTTTAATGAACATTTTGTCGGAGGTTTTGTTAACCAATACCGCGAAGATTTTGAAAGAAGAAGGGCAAGTGGAATAAATATGATTTTTAGTGGGATAATTCTTTTCTTTATTGGATTTATATGGCCACTTACTATTATTTATGGTGACAGAAGCACCTTTGTATTAGCTGCGTTAATAGCCGTGTTAGTTTTGATCGTTTGCATTATTATTATTATACCCGGCATATCTGAGTCTGATAAAGCTAAAGCTCGTTATCTACAGTGACGTATGGAAGAAAAAACAACCTCTTTCTGGAAAATGATTAAATTAATATTGCGCCAAAAAAATTTTCGAAGTTCTCTCATTGCTGGTATATTGGGTGGAATAGCAGGGGCTTTAGGTCTAGCCTCAGGTATCTATTTTATGAAGGATGTTTTAGGATTACCTCTATACTTTTCAGTATTTACGTCTATGGCATATTTTATAGCTTTTTTTATAGCTATGCCTTTTTGGCTTAATTTTATAAGGAAACATGGACATGTAAAAACTTATATACGGGGTTTATTTTTAGCGGGTTTATCTCTCATACCATATTTATGGATAACAACTTTAGAAGAAGCTATTATCCTCTCATTTGTGCGTGGAGCAGTTGACTGTAGTATGGCAATTACAATATTAATGATTATGTCAGATGTGTATGATGAAACTACTCTACTTACGGGGAAACATCAGGAAGCAACTCTTCTGGGAATTAGATTGTTTTTCGTCCGCACATCCATAATTTTTCAAGCTATCATTATAACATGGGTACATATTGCCACAGGATATAATCCTGATCCTCATGCAGTACAAACTGCTACAGCTGTGGGGGGGATTCGTGTTCATACTGTATTGATTCCAATGATTTGTATTTTCCTGAGCGGTTTTGTCATGTTATTTTTTTATGACCTGAAGGGAGACAAACAAAAGGCAATAAAAAGCAAGTTGCGTGAAAGAGGACTCTGATTCTTACCTGGTAAAATAAATTGAATTACAACACTATAACATATATTAAAAAAAAAAAAATATTTGATATTTAGAATTTAACTAAATCAACATAATTTTACAGCCTATCAAGGAATTTCTCTACGACACTTGGCATAAAAATAATTATTTTTTGAGAGGGATCTTGAGCAATATCCCTTATTGTTTGTAATGTCCTAAGCTGAAGTGCCCCTCTTTCTACTGACATAAGAGCTGCCGCCTTCTGTAGATTCTCTGCTGCTTCTAACTCTCCTTGAGCACCAATAATTGCTGCCCGCTTTTCCCTCTCAGCTTCTGCTTGTGCTGCCATTGCTCTTTTCATCATGTCTGGTAATTCTATTTCTTGTAGTTTAATACTTTTAATATCAATGCCCCACTCTGCCGTTTCTGCATCAACTATCTCGCGTATGGCAGTTGCTACTCTTTCTCTTTCAGTTAGCACACTATCCAGCTCCATACTGCTTAAAACATCTCTTAATGCGGTTTGAGTATATTGTTGTACTGCATATCTATAATTCTCAATCTTTATTATTGCATGTTCAGGATTTTTCACTTTAAAGTACACAACTGTATTAGCTATAACTGGAATATTATCTTTCGTGATTACTTCCTGACGTGGTATGTCTGCAGTTATTATTCTTATATCTATCATTCTCGATTTCTCAAAAAAAGGCAACACATACACTACACCTGGTCCAATAGTTCTTGTATATCTCCCTAATCGAAAAACAACCCGCCTCTGATATTCTAAAATTACCTTGATTCCACTTAAAAACCAAATCAGTAATATTATCCCTATAAATATCCCGAAGAATAATAAAACTGAGATTAAGGCTCCCATTTGTAATAACATTTTATTTACCTCTAGATTTTATTTTATTCATTTAGATATTAACATGAAAAAATAACAGAAAGAGCTATTTAAAACTTAGGCAAATAATATAAAAATCAAATCGATGTTCTTTCCAAACCCTTTATTAGGTATGTTAACATCTCATTAACAGGAGTGTTAATTCCTAATTCTTCACCAAGTTTCACTATCCGACCGTTAATAAAATCTATTTCAGTTTTCTTTCCTTTTAAAATATCCTGTAGCATAGAATTTTTATTTTCTGAAGTTTTCTTCGCCACATCATAAGTTAACGCTATAAAATCTTTTTTCGATAGATTAATTCTTCTCAATTCTGCAACTTTTAAGGCTTCTTTAATAGCAATCTCCATTATATGCATTATGCCCTCATTTTCTAACAATTCGCCATTTTTTAAGCGAGTTAGTGCACCAATTGCATTAATACCAACATTTACAAATACCTTCTCCCAGCATTCCTTTATTATATCGTCAACAATAACTGTCTCTATACCTGATAAATTTAGAAGCTCACTTAAAATTTTTAGATGCTTTTGAGCAGCTTTTAATTCAGAACCATCTATATTAAGAATTTTTTGGAAGGGAATGCCAACTTTTGTAAAACCTGCCCCGGTGTGAGTAATATAACCAGGCTTATTCAGTAATGCTCCATTCGATGTTACTATTCGAATAATCTTATTTCTTGTACAATATTTACCTATAACTTCTTCATTTCCTATTCCATTTTGAAGAATTACAAGGAATTTGCTTAACTCAATCAATTTTTTATACTCTAAAATAGCGTTTACAATATCATATGTCTTAGTTGTGAGAAAGATAAAGTCAAAAGCATAGTCTGAACCCTTTAACAAGAAATTTTTAGCTTCATCGGGATTAGTGTATGCCTGAATATCGTGAATAATAAGTTCAGATTGTCCCTTATTTAAGATGAGGCCATTTTTATTAATTTGATCAGCATGGCTTTTTCTACAAAATAAGACTACTTCTGTAGAATAGGAATCTGATCTTATAGACGCCAAATATCCGCCAAATAAACTTCCTAGTGAACCGGCACCAATAATTCCAATTTTGATTCTTTTTTTAGTCATCGCAGATGATCTACAATTAGTTTTATTGTAGTTGACTAAAAATCTTTCCCATTAGAATAAAATTCATTTTAAAAATTTATCTAAACTCGTTTGATCCTTTGAATATATTCCTGATTTCTTCTTTATTTCTAATACTTCGATTTCTTTGGGGTTATTGCGTGGTGTTAGATTCATCTCTTTCATTAACATTAGTGAATTCTTAACAGCATATCCAGAAAAATGATTATTGAAGTAAATTCCCACCCTTTCAGATTTATGTATTACATCTCGGATTGAGTCTACCCATTTTTTAATCTCCTCCTCATTAAAACAATAATCAAACCAGATTTTTTTACCATATCCGTGAAATCTAATATAGGCAAATTCAGAATTGGTTACATCCATTCTAGGTGGTAATAAAGGCTCAATCACTGCACAGTATGTAAGTGAGTTATCTTTTAAATAAGTAAAAACCTCATTGTCCATCCAAGACTTATTTCTAAATTCAATAACCAAATGATACCCATCTCGTTTACAATCTCCAGGCCAATTCTTAATAAATTCTTTTAAAACACCAAAATGCTTCTCTTTCTCAAATGAAGGAGGTAATTGAATTAAAAATGCGAGTAATTTTCTCGACTTTATTAATGGTTCCATAGATTCCAAATAGAAATCTAATTGATCTGAACAGGCATCCAGGTCTAATTTATTCTCGTGAGTAACTACTTTGGGAATTTTCGCCGAAAATAAAAAATTTTCAGGAGTACGCTTAACCCAATTCTCTACAACCCATCTTGAAGGAATATTATAAAAAGTAGTGTTGATTTCATTTGTATAAAAAATTTTTGAATAATATACTAGAAAATCTTTTTTCGTTAAACTTTTTGGGTAAAAAGATCCCACCCACTCGTCATAACCCCATCCAGATGTCCCAATTAACACTTTATGCTCCATAATTCTACAATTACTAAGAAGTTATTATTCCTATTCTCAAATTAATAGTTTCCTGTTTATTTAATAATACTATATTTAAAAAACATTCATAGATTTTTTTATAACAAACTAATCCATTTTTATAAAGTCATTTTTTTAATTATTTTTAAAAAAAATAATACATAAAAGTATATAGTAAATTATTTAAGAGTTAACCCACTGCCAATCTATTTTAATTTTATGAATAGTGACCATAAAATTTTTAACTTAGAGTTTATTTTAATATTTTGTCGATGGTTATTTTAGTAAAAATTCCTTATAACCATCATGAGTTATTGGTGGATAAAAAATGTAGCATCCTTCGGGATGACATACACCAATAACTGGTTGCGGATTTGTGGAAGTACGTCATTCGAGAATAGTACCAGTGCGATGCCTGGGAACTCCGAGGAGAGAGACGATACAGAAAACAATCTTTACCGCACCAAGCATAGAAAGTCATGCTCATAGGAACATACCCCAATTGTATAATCAAATGTCCCATTATAAATTTTGATTGTCAATCGTATTAGTAATTATTCTTGCCGAATATATATATATGCTTATCTATCTCATCCTAAAACCTGCGTGTGAGCAATCTGAACCTTTCCTTAAGTAGATGCCATTACGCCTCCGCTATTTGGTGGATATCTTGGCTTGGGTACCGATGAAGAGCGTGACAAGCTGCGATAAGCTTGGGTTAGTCGCATGTAGACGTCGACCCCAAGATTCTCGAATAGGACATCCACTTGTGGACCAATAATCCACAAGATTCCCATATCCGTAAGGTGAGGGAAAGGGAACCCTGAGAAGTAAAACATTTTAGTATCAGGAGGAAAAGAAAACAATAGTGATTCCGTGAGTAACGGCGAGCGAAAGCGGAACAGGTCAAACCGAATCCGTTAGAGAAATCTCTCGGAGATGTGGTGTGTGGACCTCATACGGCCTCCCTAATGAACGTGAAAACCTCTGGAAAGTCGTGCCATAGAGCGTGAAAGCCGCGTAACAGTAAATTAGAAAGCTGATTTGAGGTATCCCGAGTAATGCGGGATGGTTTTCTCGTATGAACGTGCCAAACACATGTTGGCAAACCTAAATATACCCCAAGACCGATAGCGTAATAGTAGCGTGAGCGAAAGATGAAAAGAAACCCGGAAGGGTCGTGAAAAGTGCTTGAAACCAAATAGCTTAATAAGGATGCAGCCTGAAAGGATAGATTCTACGCGAATGAGTTCTGGTGACAGAATATCAGAGCATAGAGGACTAGGGTTGCATCATCAGTCTGGAATCATTGACCAGGGAGTTTGGAGTAGAGGCGAGCTTAAGCGCCGTACGGCGCGTAGGCACAGGGAAACCAATATTCTTGCAACCTAATTATCACATTGGGATGATCTATCCGATAACGGACTGGTTCTGCCACCCAAAATCGCTTAGTGAGTCCCTCTAAGGGATTAGGTCAGAAGAATGGTCTAAAAGGGCCTAAAGTCTCTGCTGTAATACCCGAAGCCGGTCGATCTATTCCTGGCCAAGATGAAGTCGTTCGAAAGGATGATGGAAGTCTGCAGTAGTGCTGACGTGCAATTCGCTTACATGAGCTGGGAATAGGAGCAAAAGGCTAATCTAGATCGGTGATAGCTGGTTCTCCCCGAAGTTGGTGTCAGCCAAGTCTCAAACGAGGTAGCCTGTGGTGTAGAGCACTAATTGCGGAGTAGGGAGAAGAAATTCTTCGCTTCGCTCTTAAACTCCGAAGCCGCTGGCGCCGTAGACTTTGGGAAACGGGTTGGTGGGCGTAAAGTCCATCGCCGAGAAGGGAACAACCTAGACTTGGGTTAAGGTCCCAAAGTGCAGGTTAAGTGTTAAAATAAAGGGCGTTATATTTCTAAAACAGCAAAAGGATAGGTATAGAAGTAGCCACTCCCTAACGAGTGTGTAACAACTCATTTGCCGAGAAATATAGCCCCGAAAATGGACGGGGCTCAAATCTGC
>SDBS01000316.1_pt1 | contig 44690 bp, 43 predicted proteins | sample 2277091 | NCBI WGS metagenome assembly SDBS01 (sample SAMN10404972, study PRJNA504765) | marine sediment metagenome | isolation source: marine sediment core GS10_PC15, 163 cmbsf | place: Arctic Ocean: Southern Knipovich Ridge | collected 2010 | reverse complement strand
GTTTACTCACTGCAGTTTGAATACTGCAACATTAACAAACTCAAAGTTTTTGGATGTTGTCTTTGACCGTTCTAAACTAATGGGAATTAATTGGACTAAAGCTGAATGGCCCAAGATAAGATTGTCTAGCACTATAAATTTTTATACTTGTAATATTAGTCATTCCAACTTTTTTGGCTTAAATTTAGCTGAAATTAATATTCAAGAATGCAAAGTGCATGATGTTGATTTTAGAGAAGCGGATTTAACTTATAGCAATTTAGCAAATAGTGATTTTTATCAAAGTTTGTTTATACATACTAAGCTTACTGGTGCGGATTTTTCAGAAGCGGTAAATTACAATATTGATATGACCTTAAATGATGTCAAAAAGGCGATATTTACATTTCCTGACGTGATTAATTTATTAAAACATTTTGAAATTAAGATAAATGGATTGGAGCATGAAAATGACTAAAACTAACAGTGAATTATTCACGCTTAAACATGGTGGAATTGGACCAAGGTTCGTAAAGAACGTCAGGAAGATGGAACGTTTTTATAGGGCCTATAGAGGCACCTCATTCCATTCTTCAATATTTTTCGGCGCATATTTATTCTCTGTTCTGAACCAATGCCAAGGTCGAGTTCGATATTTATCTAAGTCATTTATAACTTCTTGGTGATCAGGATATGCAATCCATGCGTCTAGCGTTTCGTGATCTGCAAATTTAACGGTGATGTTAACACACTCTGGATCATCAGGTTGCTTGGTGGTCTCAATGCCTCGATATCCTTTCTGTTGTTGTATGATACTCTCAACATGAGGAAACCATGTTTCATCAAAATACTTGATTCCGTTAGCGCTTAAATAATGTTTTACGTAAACAAATATCATTATGTCTCCTATAAGTTATAAATAGCATGCGAATTAATAATAACATACAGGCTTTTCTAATCTATAAAAAATATTTGACCTGACTATAGGTTCATAGTCTATATTTAATCCGTATGTAATAACCAAGGAGATATATAATATGTGGAGTCAAAAGAAAATTCTTAGAATAGCATTTTTGGTCGGAGCAATAGCCGATGCGCAGTCTCTCTTACCTTTACTCTTCCCACCAATTACAAAGTTAACCTTTGGTATTGGGAATGTATTAGGAGCTTACCAATTAATCATGGGTGAGTGTGCATCACTCATGTTGGGATGGACCGTGCTTTTAATTTGGGCATATCAAAAACCAATAGAGCGCAAAGGAGTAGCTGGTCTCACAATGCTTGTGGTTGGGTCTTGTCTTGAATGAGGTCGTAGCTGTGTTTTTGGGCCATTCTACAGTATGGCGTATGCTGCCAGCTTGGATTTTGCAAACAATTCTTTTGAGCTTGTTTGCCGGTGGGTTTTACTATATCAAGATTAAACAGTGGCTGGAACGATGAGGCTAACAATGGTAGAGAATTATAAACAATATATGTTATGCGGCTTTATGGCTTTATTTGTTGGCCTAGGTATCGGGCGTTTTGCTTATTCTCCTCTTATTCCCTCGATTATTAACAATCACTGGATGAATTTAAGCCATGCAAATACAGTTGCAAGTTGCCTTTTCTGGGGATATTTTCTCAGTCTTGTTATTTTAAACAGGCTCTTTAAAAAATTTGATTCTGTTAAATTAATAAAAATTAGTGTACTACTGGTTGGTATTTCTTTTTTCGCCACATCTTTCAATCTTGGTTACATGTGGTTTATGGTATGGTTTTTAATAATGGGTCTGAATACCGGTATAATTTTTATAAAAGCTCCCACATATATTCTGTCTTTCTTTAATGAAAGAGATAAAGGCAAAGCATCAGGTCTTATGTTTACCGGAGTAGGAGCAGGAATAGTTTTTTCAGGATTAACTTCTTATCTTCTAGTTTATCTAAGCCTTTTTACAATATGGTTAATTATTAGCGCTATATCACTGGCTCTTGGGATAATCATCTGGAATATATGGCCTACAAACCATTCATTAGAAATATCAAGCGACAAAAAAACATCAAAAATAAATAAAAAATATAGAATGAATTTTAAAAGAAACATAAGGCTGTCTATTGTTAGCTACGGTTTTTTCAGGTTTGGATCGTTGGCATTAGCAATATATTTCAGCGAGTTTATTTACAAATACTATGTGAATTCTCCACAACATTTAGTGTCAATATCATGGATATTATTTGGCATTGGAATCATTGCAGGCTCATATCTTTTTGGTTTTTTGTCTAAGCATATAGGGATAAAACTAGCTTTGATACTAGCCTTGGCATTTGCCTCTGCTGCTATTTTTTTGCTAACATTTAAGCCCGCACCATGGGGGCTTTACATATTAATTTTTATTGCTGGTATGGGTGGAGCTTCACCAACTGCCTTGTTTTGCAGTATTATATCTCTCGTTTCCCCACCGGAAAAAACTTATTATCACTGGAAAAATGTTCTTCTCAGCGGTGCTATCGCCTTAGCAATAGGAACAACTTTCTTTAACTGGCTTTTACGCGCCATAACATATTCGGAACTTTTTTATATTGCCAGTTTTGCACTATTAATATCAATAGTGTTTGTGCTATTCCTTTCGGAAGTGCGATAATATTTGACCTGACTATAGGTTTATAGTTTATACTTCTTTTTTAGGAGGGTAAAAACATGTATACAATATCAGTATTGGCCAAAAAATTTGGTTTAGCACGTAGTACTTTACTGTATTACGACAAAAAAAATATTTTAAAACCGTCAATGCGAGATGAGTATAATAATTATCGGCGTTACACAGAATCCGATCGTGAAAAACTGCATCAAATATGTACTTTGCGTAATGTCGGAATCCCATTAGAAAAAATTAAGCATATTATTCAGCATAAGCAATCAGATGTGACTTCAATGCTTAAACAAAGGTTGTTTGAGCTTGATGCTGAATTAAAAAATCTACGCAATCAGCAACGAGTTATTGCTGAGTTGCTAGGAAATAGAAACTTGTTGAAACAAACAAGAGCGATTGATGCTCATGGTTGGATTGATTTATTAAAAGCTGCGGGGCTTGATGATGATGGACTAACTAAGTGGCATCAGGCATTTGAAAAGAATGCTCCTAAGGCCCATCAGGAATTTTTGGAATTTCTTGGAATTGATGCTGCTGAAATCAAAAACATTAGACAACACTCGAGTAAATAATGAAACGTATAAATAAGAACTTAACTTTGCTGTTAAGCGGTCAATTAGTATCTGAATTTGGTGATAAGTTTTATTATATCGCTATCACTTTTTGGGTGTATAAAGTCACAAATTCTCCGGCAATAATGGGAATTGTGTTGTTCACGCAAATGATGAGTGCTGTGATTACTGGCTTGTTTGCTGGCAGTATTGTTGATTCGGTTAACAGAAAATATGTATTAGTAATCACTGATATTGTGCGCGGCATTATAATTTCAATACTGGCAATTTTGTTTTATTGCCATATTTTTAATTTGACACTAATCATTATTGTTGAGATCTTGGTTGGAATTAATACGGCATTTTTTGATACTACTGTTCCAGCTGCTTTGTCGCAAATAGTATCAGGCGATGAATTATTGCAAGCCAATTCAAAAAGTCAACTTATTGCAGGAAGCTCAAATGTGTTTGGGCCTATGTTGGCGGGTATAGCAATTGTGGCATTTGGCTATGGGGTGGCGTTTATAGCAAATGCTGCATCATATTTAATCTCAGCATTGTTTGAAATGTTTATTAGTCTATCTACTACAAAGCAATCTAACCAAGTGCAAGAATCTATTAAGCAAAAGTTAATTGCAGGATATAAATATATCTTTAATTCTAAGCAAATAATGTTACTGCTGATTGTAGTAACAATTGTGCATTTGTTCTTTGGCTCTATTCTTGTAGCTTTGCCGGTTATGGCGAAAGAACTATCTCACGGTGAAGGGGCAAAGTTATTGGGATGCTTTCAATCAGCTTTGGGAGTAGGGACAATTATTGTGGCATTGTGTTTCAGCTTGCTCAAAACAAATAAAAACGAAAGCAAAATCATGTTTCTAGGTTTTACAGGAATTGGTTTGATGTTTTGCATTATTGCTGGAATAGGTTTTGTACGTAGCGCCTTTGAAATACCATTGTTGATGCTTGCATTTGTGCTTTTGAGCGGCGCTACAACATTAACATGGATAAATTTCCGGGTTATTTTGCAAAAAAATGTCGCGAGCGCAATGACAGGCAGGGTTTTTGGGGTTGTCGAAACTATCTGTAATTCTTCTATACCAATAGCGATGTTGATATTCGGTTTCTTTTTAGAGTATTTTCAATTTTATTGGGTTCTCATTGTCTCAGGTTTGTTGTTATTGCTTTCTAGCTTTATTTTAGCTCGAATTTACTTTTCAAAATAAAAAATTAACTCTTGAATTTTCCAAAATTTACTCTATACTTACAAAGTTGACGACACGCCGCGGGGTGGAGCAGTCTGGTAGCTCGTTGGGCTCATAACCCAAAGGTCATAGGTTCAAATCCTATCCCCGCTACCAACCCTGAGTTTATCGAAGGGTTAGGACATATTGGTATAAAATGTTGGAATGGGCATGTGCCCATTTTTTGTATTGAAAAATTATGGAACAGACAGTAATAACGCAAATAGAAGCAGTGCTTGAACCGGTGATTGAAGTCCTCGGCTATAAGCTATGGGGCTTGGAATTATTGGGAGAGGGGCATCATAAAATATTGCGTGTTTACATTGATAGTGAGACGGGGGTTAATCTGGATGATTGTGCTAAGGTCAGTAGTCAAGTAAGTGGTATTTTGGATGTTGAAGATATAATTTCCAGCAGTTATGACTTGGAAGTATCTTCCCCAGGACTTGATCGACCTTTATTTAAAGCGGCGCAATTTCAGCAGTTTATTGGGCGAGATATTCGTATTAAACTGCAACAGCCGATCCAGGGGCAAAGAAATTATATTGGTGAAATTAATGACGTAGAAGCGGATAGTGTGGTTTTATTAGTAGATGCTGAGAAAATCACTATTGCGCTGAATGATATTGATAAAGCTAAGTTGATACCAGAATTATGAGGTTAAGATCATGAAAGACATTTTATTAATTGTAGATTCTCTGGCCAACGAAAAGGGGTTGGAAAAAGACGTTGTTTTTAAAGCGATTGAGTTAGCTATAGCGGTGACTACGGCAAAAGGCTATCACCCAGAAGAAGTCGATATGCGTGTCAGTATTGATCGTGATACTGGTGATTATGATACTTTTAGAGTGTGGACAGTAGTTGCAGATGACGAACTTGAAGAAGCTGCTAAAGAAATGACTTTAACCGGAGCCAAGAAAGACATTGATCCAGAGTTAGATGTTGGAGATACAGTCGAAGAGCAAGTCGAGTCAATTGATTTTGGTCGTATTGCTGCGCAACAGGCAAAACAAGTTATTATGCGAGAGCTGCGTCAAGCTGAACGTGAGGAGATTGCTAAAGCTTATACGGAGAAAGTTGGCAAATTGGTTATGGGTGTAGTTAAACGTGCTATACGGGAGCAGATTATTCTGGATATGCGCGACGGAGTTGAAGCTATCATTCCTAAAGAAGAAATGATACCTAAAGAGATTTTTCGAGTCGGAGACCAGTTGCGCGCAGTATTAGTTGAGGTGCGCAGCGATCACAAAAGTCCGATGTTATTGCTGAGCCGTGCCCGCCCTGAAATGTTGATTGAGCTATTTAAGCTTGAAGTTCCGGAGATTAGTGAAGAAGTTATTGAAATCAAGGCAAGTGCTAGGGATCCTGGATCACGGGCAAAAGTTGCAGTAAAAACCAATGATGGTCGTATTGATCCTGTTGGCGCATGCGTCGGGATGAGAGGTTCGCGTGTCCAAACAGTCTCTAATGAATTGAATAATGAGCGCATTGATATAATTTTGTGGGATGACGATCCGGCACAACTGGTTGTGAATGCAATGGCGCCTGCTGAAATAGCGTCAATTGTAGTTGATGAAGAAGCCCATAGTATGGATATTGCTGTACGTGAAGACCAACTGGCGCAGGCAATAGGCCGTAGTGGTCAGAATGTTCAATTGGCAAGTAAATTAACTGGCTGGATTTTAAATGTTATGAACGAAGCTGACGCGGAAGAAAAAGCAAAAGATAAATCCAGCGACCTTGTGAAAGTATTTGTAGACGGTATTGATGTTGATGAAGATTTGGCTAATGTGCTTGTTCAGGAAGGGTTTACTAGCTTGGAAGAAATCGCATATACTCCAGTTGAAGACATGTTAAGCATTGAGGGCATGAACAAAGAGATTATAGATGAATTGCGTGATCGAGCCCGTAACGTTCTATTGACCCGTGCTTTGGTAGATGAGTCACAAGTAGGGACAGTCGAACCCGCAAAGGATTTGTTAGAGTTAGAAGGTATGAATAGGCATTTGGCATACGTGTTAGCAAGTAACGGTATTGTGACGCGTGAAGATTTGGCAGAGCAATCAGTTGATGAGCTGAAAGATATAGAAGGCTTGTCAGAAGCGCAGGCTGCTGACTTGATTATGAAAGCTCGTGCCCATTGGTTTGAGTGAGGAGTGAATTATGGCAGAAGTTACAGTTGAACAATTAGCGAAAGTAGTTGGTATTACGGTTGACCGCTTGCTGGATCAACTAAAAGCTGCCGGTATTGAGGTGACTTCTGCTGATCAAGCTTTAAATGATAAGCAAAAAAATACACTCTTAAACTTTTTACAAACAGCACCAAGTGAAGATAAAGACAAACCGAAGAAAATGACTTTGTCTCGGAAGAAAACCGAAGCTCCAAGTTCGTCTAGCACAATTAGCGTAACTACAGTCAGGAAAAAAAGACACGTTGTTGATAGTGAATTTGAGCGTATGAAACAGCGCCAAGAGCAAGAACGTTTAGAGCGCTTGGAGCGTGAACGCATAGAGGCAGAAAAACTTGCCGCTGCAGAAGCTGAAAAAAAACAGAATGAACTTGAACAACAAGCAGTACTTGAGGTTGAAGCGGTTGCTGAGCCGGAAGTACCTGTAGAACCTGTTGTGACGGAAGCAGCTCCTGAAAAACCAAAAGAAGAAGCTGCTGTAAAACCACCAAGCAAGAAAAAAGAGAAACGTGCTCGACACAGAGAAGTTCATGCTTTTGTTCCTACGAGACACAAAGGTAGAAAGGATAAGGGCAAGAAAAACAGAATTCCTGATTCTCTGGTGCATGAATTTGCCAAGCCAGTTGCACCAGTATTCAAAGAAGTACTAGTTCCGGAAAGTATCACCGTTGCAGATTTGGCCCAAAGAATGGCGGTGAAAGCTACGGAAGTTATCAAAACCATGATGAAAATGGGAGCTATGGCAACTATTAATCAGGTTATCGATCAAGATACTGCAACTTTAATCGTCGAAGAAATGGGCCACACTGCCAAGCCTATGAAAGATACTGAGTTAGAAGATAGTTTACTCAGTGAGACTGGTGTTGTGGGGAAAGCTGAAACTCGGCCACCAGTAGTTACTATTATGGGACACGTTGATCATGGTAAAACATCATTGCTCGACTATATTCGTCGCACCAAAGTTACGGCTAGTGAGGCCGGTGGTATTACGCAGCATATCGGCGCATATCACGTGGAAACACCTAAAGGTGTGATTACCTTTTTAGATACTCCAGGACATGAGGCTTTTACAGCAATGCGTGCTCGCGGGGCCAAATCTACAGATATAGTAATTTTGGTTGTTGCCGCTGATGACGGTGTTATGCCGCAGACTCTAGAAGCAGTGCAGCATGCTAAAGCAGCCGGAGCGCCGATTATTGTAGCAGTTAATAAAATTGATAAGCCAGGCGCTGATCCGGAGAAAGTCAGAACCGAATTATCGCATCATGAAGTCATCTCTGAAGAATGGGGTGGCGACAGCATGTTTGCGAACATTTCTGCCAAAGTTGGTACAGGCATTGATGCTTTATTAGATTCAATTTTAGTATTAGCAGAAGTATTGGAGCTAAAAGCTCCAGTTGAATCTTTAGCTCGAGGTGTTGTCCTTGAATCACGCCTGGATAAAGGCAAGGGACCAGTTGCTTCTGTGTTAGTACAGAATGGAACTTTGCATAAAGGTGATATTTTACTTGCCGGCCTACATTATGGTCGAGTGCGTACGATATTGGGTGATGACGGGAAACCAAAACAAGCTGCCGGACCTTCTATTCCGGTGGAAGTTTTTGGTTTATCAGGTTTGCCGAGTGCTGGTGATGAAGCTATTGTTGTTGCGAGTGAACGCAAAGCCCGCGAAATCGCTTTATTCCGTCAGGGTAAATATCGCGAAGTTAAATTGGCACGGCAACAGGCAGCAAAACTGGAAAATATCTTTACTAATATGGAGCGGGGTGAAATTAACTCTCTGAATATTGTCTTAAAAGCCGATGTGCAGGGATCAGTTGAAGCGATTACCGATTCCTTGAAAAAACTGAATACCGACGAAGTGCAAATCAAAGTAGTGGCCAGTGGAGTTGGCGGCATTAATAGTTCTGATGTCAATTTGGCGTTAGCTTCATCAGGAATAGTAATTGGCTTTAATGTACGTGCTGACGCTGCAGCAAGAAAACTAGCAGCTCAAGAAGATGTTGAACTACGCTACTACAGCATTATTTACGATTTGATTAATGAACTTAAAGATGCTCTTAGTGGTATGTTGGCGCCAACAATTGAAGAGAGAATTTTGGGCCTTGTGGATGTTCGTGATGTATTTCGTTCTTCTAAATTTGGCACCATCGCTGGTGGTATGGTTATAGAAGGTGTGGTACAACGTGGCAAGCTGATACGCGTACTGCGTGACAGTGTAGTAATTTACGATGGCGAAATGGAATCATTACGTCGCTTTAAAGATGATGTTGCTGAAGTCAAAAATGGTATGGAGTGTGGTATTGCTGTTAAAAATTATAACGACATCAAAGAAGGTGATCAGTTTGAAATATACGAGAAATATGAAGTTAAACATAAGCTTGCATAACAATGTCTATTAATAATAGTCGTAAAGCCAGTTTGATTCAGCGTGAACTGGCACAAATAATACTGGAATATAAAGCTGACGAAAAACTTATCAGAGCAGCTACGATAACCCATGTGTCGTTAGCGCCGGATATGTCATCTGCCAAAGTTTTTGTTACATTTTTAGATGAAGCCAAAATCAAAGAAACTCTTAAGTTGTTAAAGGATTCGGCACCTTTCCTGCAAAAAATGTTAGCACGTAGAGCCAAACTTCGGTCAACACCAAAATTAAGATTCGTTTTTGATGAATCAATAGTACGTGGTCGGAAATTAACGGCGCTGATTAATGCGGCGGTTTCTGCTGATGAAACTTTACCCCAACCAAAGGATTGATTTATGAGACGTAAACAGACGGGGCGTCCTATTAATGGCGTTTTAATATTAGACAAACCTGCTGGCATGACTTCAAATGCTGCCTTGCAAGATGTCAAACGTTTATATGATGCTAGAAAGGCCGGTCATACCGGTAGTCTTGATCCTTTAGCAAGTGGAATGTTACCTATTTGTTTCGGTCGGGCAACTAAGTTCTCGCAATTTCTTTTGGATGCAGATAAACGTTATCGTGTCGTCGGTAAACTCGGAATCAAGACTGCAACTGGTGACGCCGAAGGCGATATCGTCGAACAACACGAGTTAAAAAACATTACTAAAGAAGCTATAGAAGCAGTGCTGCCAAAATTTCGAGGCAACATTGAACAGATCCCATCAATGTATTCAGCTATTAAGTATCAGGGGCAGCCATTATATAAATTAGCGCGTCAGGGTATTACTATTGAACGTAAGCCGCGAGCACTTACCATCCATAAATTAGAATTATTAGATTTCGGCAAAGATTTAATGGATCTAGAAATCCATTGCAGCAAGGGCACATATGTGCGTACGCTAGTTGAGGACATAGGCGATGTTTTAGGTTGTGGAGCTCATGTAGCAGCATTAAGAAGATTAACAGCCGGTCCATATAAAGAAGACCAGATGATAACTATGGCCGAATTAACTAAAGTACATGAACAAAATGGCCATGAAGGCCTGGATAAATTATTATTACCAATATCATCAATGTTGCTTGACTGGCCGGAGGTAAAAGTGTCAGAAGCTGGAGCTTATTATCTACAAAAAGGACAGGCGATTATTTCACCATATGCCCCAAAAGAAGGCCAAGTTCTCCTAGTAATGAAAGATGGCCGATTCCTAGGTGTTGGCGAAATCACCGAAGATGGTAAAGTCGCACCAAGAAAGATTGTCTGACATCATATTGCACATTAACGCCCGCAGAGATGCAACATAATAAACCCACCCAGAAACCGTCTAAGCATAGTTGTCATTAAGCGTCTCACAAAGTGTCCATCAAGGGTTTTCAATCTATACTACTGACCAGTTACACTATTTTAGATTGTTAGAATATTTTCTTATTTTGTAATACTCGCAGAGCATAGTAACTAAGCCAATAATAGTAACAAAAAACAACAAAACAGAAAACCATGCTAATAATTTTGGTGGCAGATAAAGCGATGAATAAACATGCCAATATGTTTTTACAGCCCATATTTCTTGAGGCAAGTAGAGAAAAGATAAAACAGGGAATATAATCAAAAGATATAATTTGTTTTTAAACCCTGCCCATATTGTAAATATCCACAATAAAAATATAGGTAATTCCGGCAACCAAATATGGCGCAAGACGTAATAAAACCCTCCAGAATAAAATAAAGCCGAAAACATTAGAGATACATAAATATCTGATATTAATGTTAAGCAAGCTAAAACAGCTATAATTTTCAAAATAACTTTGGTCCATCTGTAATCTTTTTTATTCATGATTTCTATACTTCAGCAAACGGACCAAGTGTATCACGAATTTCTGCTAATGTATTACCAATTTTTACTAATGGTCGTAGAACAATAATACTGAATACAATTTCAACTTTCTCCGTATTGGACACATGAATAGTAGAGCGAGAAGGTGCTACGCTAGGGTTTTTGGGCACTAAGGTTCCACTTATTTCAAACCCCATGTTTCCAACTATATCAAATCCCGGCATTGACAATGTAATTGGTTGTGGCGTGATTTCTGCTGTTATAGTATTTCCGCGCAACTTAAAACTGGTCGTCCAGAATTCATTTGTTACATGACTACCTATGGTTAGGTGTTTTTGGCTTAAACTCAAAGACTCCATGTATAACGAGCCCCGAAAATCACTCAGTGCCATGCTGGAACTAACTTCAAAGTTTCTTAAATTATTAATAGATACTGCCGTACTGTTTATATCACCGTGTTTTTTTATTACCATTTGGCCAGTGAGTTTAGCGGACAGCATTGCAACGGTAGTGGGCCCTATTATTGGTGTAAACACAATATCCGGCAAAAACAAACCATCAAAATCAAATCGTACCGCTGGTAAAAATGCCATTCTATTGGTTTTACCCTTAAAATACATTTTCACAAACAAGTCCGGGCCAAAAATTGGCGGCCCCCCCATTGGCATTAAATATTGAAGTGAAGAATCCATGTTATTAGTAGTTATAGGAGTTAAACTAACTACACAGCGCTTGATGGCAGAACTTTTTCCATGCCAATATGTCCACTTTACACCGGTTAGTCTATTTAACCTCGTAACAGCTTTTTCCGGCGTTAAACAATTATCCATTTGATGAGCTCCTTATTGTTTCTCCAGCCAGGTATCCTTATAAGCGATATTGCCATCCGGATAATCCCAACGAATAGTCTGGTAACTGAAGGAAACTTGCTCCAGATGTCCGGCATTAGAATTAGTATTGGCTGTAGGGCTGATAGAAACAACTTTGGCTCGACCAAAAGTATAGCGATAATATTCCCGCTCCTGCCCCAGGTCATCAATATTGTATAAACTGATTTTGATGCTTTGCAGAATTTCACCATTACAACAGGCTTTTTCCAGTATTGGCGAACTGCTGTCAATTGCTTTTAAAATAATGAATGGTGAGTGTTTGCGTGGCGAAGTATTAGATCCGGTATCGCTGTCAAATGGCATGATGATGGTGTGTTCAAATGCAATGATATCAACACTACCATCTCGACCTTTGATTTTACATCCACCTTGGATTGCTTTACCGTCTGTATCGGTAAGCCACATGTTTGCTGGCATTGCCATAATTATCTCTCCTTGAAAATTTATTGTAAGAAATTGAATTTTCGCAGTTTTTAAGTGGCGGCACAATACGGTAAAGATCACTATAGTAAAAAGTACTGTATTGACTTTCTGAATCACCAAATTTATTTTTTGGCATTATTGGATGTTTTTTATATGGAAGATTATTAATGTAAGCTCGTTACCAAAACAAATCTTCCGCCACCTTTGCGTCTCCTAATGACTTATCTATAAGCTCATTGGATCTACGTTGGCCTTCTCAGCAAAAGGGGTTCGTGCCATCTTGAGAACCAATTCAGTTTTAGAGCTAAAGCCCAATCTTTTCTTCATATTATTAACGTAATATTCCACAGTACGTGGTGATAATGTCAATGGCCAAGTAAACTGACCTACTAGTGGCCATTGACAAGTATCAATAATTGTACTGTTACATAGGGTTGACTATACCCATGATTAGGGTATAATATAAATAAATGACACAATTAAGCGACATATATGAGGTTGCAATTTCTGATACGGCGATAAAGCAATTAAAAAAAACGCCAACGTATATCAAAGAAAAGTTATATGCCTGGGTTGAGCAAGTTAAAATTTTAGGGTTATTCAAGGTAAGGAAAATTAAAAGCTATCATGATGAGCCATTAAAAGGAAAAAGAGTAGGGCAATATTCGATACGGTTAAATAAAGCATATCGTGCCATATATGTAATTCAAAAAGACAATACTGTTAAATTTGCGATTATTAAAGAGGTAAACAAACATGACTACTAAAACAGATAAGACATTGCAAGTTTTAGAAAAAATGATTGGCTATAAGCCGACGTTTGGAACGATGTTGCGGTCTATTCGTGAGTCTGAGAATATGACGCAGGTAGATTTCGCCAAATTATTAAATATAGCGCCTCAAAAGCTTTGTGATATAGAAAAAGGGCGTAGATTTATCAGTCTTAAAACAGCTGAAGGATTTGCAAAAAAACTTGGGAATTCTCCTGAATATTTCGTAATCCGATGTTTGCAGGATGAGCTTGATCGAAACAAAATTCATATCAGATTGGAAATAAAACAAGGGAATACTTATCAACATAGAAAAGAAGCTCGTTCCCGTATTGCATGTTAATTTAATGCCAATAGAGACGCAACATCTTGCGTCTCTATTGGTATAGTAAAAAATATTTACATTCATGTTGCTAAACTATTTTACATTGCCTATAATTAGTAAATAAATTATTTTGAAATAGGTCTAAAACCATGTCTGCATTCATTGAAAAACTAAGAAAAAAAAATAAACTAACTCAGGAATATCTTGCACAGCAGTTAAATATTTCGCGACCAACTTATATACAATTAGAGCGCGGAAGGCGTGATTTGACAGTGCCAGAAGCAAAAAAGCTCGCGAACATTTTTAACATGACCCTTGATGACTTTTTAAATGAAGTTGAAACGTATATTTCAATAGAAGTTGAACAAGCAAAACCACAACCCAAACAAATAAAAAATGAAATCAGAATCAGTATTCCGCAGGAAAAACTAGATAAATTCAAACAAATTTTACTTTACCTATTAAAAAAGGTAGGAGGCAAACCAAATATAGGCATGACAGCTTTATACAAATTATTATATTTCATTGATTTTGATTATTATGAAAAATATGAAGAACAACTAATGGGATTAAAGTATATCAAAAACCACTTTGGACCAACGCCTGTTGTGTTTGAAAAAGTTATTCAGGAAATGCTTGCTGATAATCAAATTGAACGCATTAAGAGCAAATATTATCAGCACGAACAGACAAAATATTTAATCAATCCAGAAGTAGAGCCTGATCTTAGTGTTATCAATGGACAAGAGAAAGAGCATATTGATTTGGAAATACAACGGCTTTCTGACCATAATGCAACAACATTATCTGATTTTTCACATAGGGATGTTCCCTGGTTAAGCGCAAAATCAGGAGAGGCGCTTGATTACGAGGCGGTTTTTTATAGGACAGCAGACACCTCAGTACGGGATTATCCTGATGATGAAGATGATTGAATATCAGGAAACTGAATCTTTTAAAAAGGATTTCAAAAAGTTAAGTAAAAAATTTAAAACTCTTTCCGATGACATAGAAGTTGCAAAAAGAAATTCAATCGAACTGTTGCATTTAAATCAAGTTGATAATCAAAGTAATGTAATAATTTCAGGATATAATAGCGAGCCAATTAAAATTTATAAACTGCGTAAATTTGCTTGTAAAGCATTAAAAGGTAAAGGAGCAAGGAGTGGCATCAGAATTGTTTATGCCTATGAGCCCGAAAAAATGCTTGTTACCTTTATAGAGATATATTTTAAAGCTGAACAGGCTAATGAAAGCAAAAATAGAATTGAGCAGTTTTTACGGTCTGTAAATTAGATTATTTCAAAACCCTAAATCTCAAATGTTCTGCTATCGGTATTTGTGTTCTTAATTCGCACAACAATTCTAAATCTATTGAGTTGATAATTACTCCAGAATCTTCACAACCTAATCGTGACATAATGATACCATCAGGATCGACAATTAAACTATTGCCATAAGTTTGTCTACCATTTGTATGAGTTCCGCCTTGACACGCACCAACAAAATAACAAATATTTTCTACTGCTCTGCTTTTTGCCAGGATTTCCCAGTGTTTTTTGCCAGTAGTATAAGTAAAAGCTGAAGGGACACAGAAAACTTCGGCGCCTTTTTCCATCATTAAGCGAAACATCTCCGGGAATCTTATATCGTAACAAACAGCCAAGCCTATTTTTCCTACAGGGCTATCAAACACTACAACTTCATTACCACTGGTGACGGTTGCTGATTCTTTATAACTTTCTGTTGCAGAAAGATTAACATCAAATAGATGGATTTTGTCATAGCGAACTACTTGGTCGCCGTTATTATTATAAACTAAGCAAGCAGCGCGAATTTTCCCTTGATCTTCAGATGTTATGGGTATCGTTCCACCAATTATCCAGATATTGTTGCTTCGTGCTTGTTTCGCCAAGAAATCCTGGATTTTACCTGTACCATAATTTTCTGCAATTTGGATTTTTTCTACTGCGTTTTTCCCTATAATTGGGAACATCTCGGGTAGCACAACAACTTCAGCGCCTTGTTGGCTTGCTTTTTGGATATATTTGCTCACGATCAACAGGTTGTCTTCTAAAATATGTGATGAGCACATCTGTATGGCTGCTATTTTTTTCATCATATTAAATATTTTAACTTAATTATAGGGTCATGTCTTTGTGCAAGCGCCACTTGCACAATTTCAAGTTTTACTTCTTTACAGTTGTTGTTTTTCTTGAAATCTCAAAGAATGGCAGCTTAATCTTGAAGCCGGTTTCGTTCTTGCTAACATTTAGTTGATTATCTAATAAGTCTGAAACTATATCAGTGCTGTTTTCAAATATCTTTACTTTTTGCTCGTCAGTTGTGGCTTTTGCAAATTTATATACTGACTGGGTTAACTCTTTAATTTTGGCGAATGTGTCAATAATAGTAATTGTTGTTCCAATAGCTTGCGGGCTTTTAAGGATGGTAGCGAGCATATAAAGCCCTCGTTCAGTAAATGCAATAGGTAGCTTAACCTTTCCTCCCTTAATTGAAGTCACAATTTGTGATTTCAATGGCGCCCATTCATCAGAAGTTAACTCTATTATGTAACCCTCAGGAAATTTAGTAGGATTTCTTTTTATTGCTTGATTTATTTCTCTGGTCTCAACGCCATAAAGTTCTGCTACGCGGCTATCTAATATAACTTTTTGATTACGTATTTCAATAATCATAGACTTGACTTGATCATATGTGATTATTTGCATTATAACTTTTCCTCTATTTGTTTTAGTTAAGGGAATTTTACCATTTGTAGTTAACGCAAACTATATCGTGCTTTTTACTATAGTGATCCTTGTCGAGTTTTATGCCTATGCAAAAGCTTATTAAATGTTATTAACCTTATGCGTGTAATTTGATTGTCGTAATGATTGAGATCAATGTCGTGCATTTGGCGTCATAAGCAGATAAATATATAAACCTCTTCATATAAAATCCTTTATATCAATTATTATTATTGGTGAGTTAAAAGCAATTCCAGATTGTAATAAAAAAAATGCGGCATTGGCACTTTTGGATCACTTAGGGATAGAAACATTACAGGATAGAGAATAAAAAAGACTTTCTATGTTATGAACAATATCTCTTTAATTTCTCCGAGTTTAAGAAAGAAATGGAATGATTTATGAATCAATTTGGTATTGACGAAAAAATTGCTATAAATAAGGACTTCTTGTATTATTATACGCATACGAAAGCGAGCGACATTGGAGGTCATGATGAATAATGCGAAATATCGCCGGGAAAAATGGGAAGAGGAATTTCTTCACCCAGCTGCAAAAAAGTCAATTCAGGCAACAAGATGGAAAGAAGATTCTGCAAATGATTATTATCAGACACGGTACCAGCAAGACATAACTACCATTCTTTTTTCTGATGCTTTTCGCAGACTGCGAATGAAAACACAAGTTTTTGTGGCATCCGGACTGGATCAGCATAAAAGAACTCGGTTAACTCATACATTGGAAGTTGCTAATATTGCGGAAATAATTGCACGTGCTATTAATGTAAATAGTGACTTAACTCGAGCTATAGCACTTGGTCATGATTTGGGGCATACCCCTTTTGGACATGCCGGTGAGAGAGCTCTAGACTGTTGCATGAAGAAATATTTTCAGTCAAGTTTTCATCACAATGTTCAGAGTGTTTATGTGGTTAGAAATAAACGTGGTGGTTATAATTTATGTGATGATTCATATCCTGGATTTAATCTTACACATGATGTGGTTGAGGGTATATGGAAACATACCAAACACGAAGAAACTGTTGGAGAAATTGACCACTTAGAGGATTATTATCCCGAACTACCAGCTTCTTTGGAAGGGCAAATAGTCCATATAGCTGATGGAATTGCTTATCTAAGGCATGACATAGAAGATGGAGCTAGCTCCAGTCTATTTGATTACAAAGAATTTAGAAGACATTGGGAGAGTGAGGTTGGACATTTTGATGAACGAAATTGGTTTTATTATTTTGTTGACGATGTTATTAAAAGTTTTTTGGGTGAGGATGGCAGTAAAGATACTGTTATCAAGTACAGTCAACCAGTCCAGAGTCTTTATGATGGCATTAAAAACGTTGTAAAAACCAATATATTGCAATCAGAGCAAATCAAGAAGCATGATGAGAATTGCCAGGAAGCAATAAAAAAGATTTTTGAATATTACTATCACAATTCGAAAGAACTCGAAAATAAAGCGAATAATGCTAAATTAATTAATGAAGGTTTTTTGGGTCGAGCCATTGTTAATTACATTCAGTGGCTTGGTGACGAAAATGCTAAGGTCGAATTTACCAAGTTGACGGGTAAAAATTTTGATAAATATTTTGGCTTAAAATAAGGAAGCTTATACTAAAAGATGACACAGAACCCTGTGTTTTTTGAAGCTGATGTTGTTCCAATAGCTTGAGGACTTTTAAGGATTGTAGCTAGCATATATAAGCCTCGCTCTGTAAAGGCTGTGGGTAATTTAACTTTTTCGCCTTTTATTGAAGTCGCAAATTGCGACTTCAAAGGTAGCCATTCATCTGAGGTTAATTCAAGCAAATATCCATCTGGATTGCCACGTCGCTTCCCTCGACAAGCTCGGGACAGGTCTCGCAATGACAAACGAGAAAGGTAATAAGGTGGAAATGACAAACGATCACGTTAATACGACAGCGTTAATAAAAAATTGGTTAATTTGGTTAAAACATACTATAATGCTCAGTTCGAGGCTAATTTCTGCAAATGACAGCGGATTTTAGAGAGAGTAAAACTAAATTAATTAGGAGCAAGAAAATGTCATTATCTACTACTGAAAAAGAAGTAATTGTAAAAAAACATGGTAAGGCTGATCAAGATACCGGTTCTTCGGAAGTGCAAATAGCACTGTTGACAGCAGATATAAAAAAACTTACCGAACATTTCAAAATACACAAAAAAGATCATCATTCACGCCGAGGTCTAATTCGCAAAGTTAATTTACGTCGTAGTCTGCTTAATTATTTAAAAAATAAGAACATTGAGCGCTATCGCAATATTGTGAGCGAATTAAGTCTACGTGGCTAAAGATCTACAAACAAATTTAAAAACAAAGAAGGATAAAAATGATAAATAAAAAAACATTTCAATATGGCGATCACACTGTCGTTATAGAAACAGGTGGTATTGCAAGACAAGCCACCGGAGCAGTATTAATAAGTATGGATGACACAGTGGTTTTAGTCACTGCGGTCGGAGTCGAAGAAGCTAAAGAGCATCGGGATTTTTTCCCACTAACTGTTAACTATCAGGAACGCTTTTACTCAGCTGGTAAATTGCCAGGAGGCTTTTTCAAACGTGAAGGCAGGCCAACTATTAAAGAAACTTTAACATCTAGATTAATAGATCGTCCAATACGACCATTGTTTCCGAAAGGCTTCCTTAATGAAGTTCAAGTTGTGGCGACAGTTATGTCGATGGACCCAGAAATTAATGCTGATATTCCTGCACTGATTGGAGCATCTGCTGCTTTAGCAATTTCCGGCATGCCATTTAACGGCCCAATTGCAGCTGCACGAGTTGGCTTTAAAGATGGCAGCTATTTGTTGAACCCAACTGCTGAGCAATTAGAAGAATCCAGTTTGGATTTAGTTGTAGCTGGGACTAAAAATGCCGTATTAATGGTCGAGTCAGAAGCCAAAGAGCTCACTGAAGAAGAAATGCTCGGCGCGGTTATGTTTGGCCATGAGCAAATGCAAGTAGCTATTAACGCTATTGAAGAATTGGTTGCAGAAGCAGGCAAACCTAAATGGGATTGGCAGCCAGCAGAAGTTAATGAGAAACTAGAAGCGCAAATCACAAAATTAGCAGAAAAGCCATTGACTGATGCTTATGCAATCAAAGAAAAACCACAACGTCGTGTTGCTATCACTGCAGTTCATGATGATGTGATTGCAAAGCTTATTACCGAAGATGATGCCGAAAGTCCGGAATTCAAAGATATTAAGAATATTCTAGAAGACCTAGAAAAGAAAATTGTGCGCGGTAGCGTTATAGCAGGTAAAACACGCATCGATGGTCGTGGTCTTGCTGATATTCGCCCGATCACAACTCAGGTTGGTTTATTCCCACGTACGCATGGTTCAGCCCTGTTCACTCGTGGTGAAACCCAAGCTATTGTTACCACGACTCTGACTACTGAACGTGGTGCACAGATTATTGACTTGCCATCCGGTGAAGGTAAAGAAATGTTTATGCTGCATTACAACTTCCCTCCATATTGTGTTGGTGAGGTTGGTTTTATGACCGGGCCTAAACGCCGTGAATATGGTCATGGAAATCTAGCTAAACGTGCATTAATGGCAATTATGCCGAGCAACAGTGATTTTCCTTATGCCATACGAGTAGTGTCAGAAATTACTGAGTCTAATGGCTCCAGTTCTATGGCATCAGTTTGTGGTGGCTGTTTGTCACTTATGGACGCAGGTGTTCCTGTTAAAGCACCAGTTGCCGGTATTGCCATGGGGCTTATTAAAGAAGGCAAAGACTTTGCTGTCTTGTCAGATATTCTTGGAGATGAAGATCACCTTGGCGATATGGACTTTAAAGTTGCCGGAACTGCTGATGGCATTAATGCTTTGCAGATGGATATCAAAATCGATGGTATTACCAAAGAAATCATGAGCAAAGCTTTAGAGCAGGCTAAAGCTGGCAGAATGCATATTCTTGGCATCATGGAACAAACCTTGGCTAGTTCACGCCCTGAACTTTCAGCACGTGCTCCACGCATTACTACCATCAAAATCAATCCAGATAAGATTAGAGATGTTATTGGTAAAGGTGGCGCGGTGATTCGCGATATGATTGAAAGAATCGGCGTGGAAATAGACATCAATGACGATGGCGAAGTTAAAATCGCTGCAGTTGATAATGCCGCATCAGAAGCTGCCATCAAAGAGATTGAGGCTATTGTTGCTGATCCTGAAGTTGGTAAAATATATGCCGGAAAAGTAGTTAAGATCATGGACTTTGGTGCTTTTGTAAACATTATGCCAAAAACCGATGGACTTGTGCATATTTCCCAAATCGCTGATGAACGTGTTGAAAAAGTAACTGACAAATTGACGGAAGGGCAGGATGTTCAAGTTAAACTCTTAGAAATTGATCGTCAGGGCCGCTTGAAATTAACCATGCGCAACCTTGAGGAATAATAATGGAAAATTTTACTTTTTATAATCCGGTTAAAATTATCTTTGGTAAAGGCCAAATTGCTCAGTTGAGTAAGGAAATTTCTGCGGATAAAAAAGTATTAATTACCTACGGTGGTGGCAGCATTAAGAAAAATGGTGTCTATGACCAGGTTATACAATCTTTGCAAGGTTATAAAGTATTTGAATTTGGTGGCATTGAGCCAAACCCGCGTTACGAAACTTTAATGCGCGCTGTTGACTTTATTCGCGAAAACGACATTGATTTTATTCTTGCCGTTGGTGGTGGGTCAGCGATTGATGGCACCAAATTTATATCTGCGGCAGTGAATTATAAAGCTGGTGATCCGTGGGAAATAGTTGCAAAAGCTGCAAAGTTTTCTAATGCCATACCTTTTGGGACAGTGTTAACTTTACCAGCCACAGCATCAGAAATGAATAATGGTTCTGTGATAACTCGTGATCTGGATAAGCTGGCTTTCATGGATCCACAGGTGTTTCCGCAATTTTCTATACTAGATCCGGAGACAACTTTCACTTTGCCGCCTAATCAGATTGCTAATGGTGTAGTTGATGCTTTTGTGCACGTCATGGAAGCGTATTTAACTTATCCGGTGAATGCCAAATTACAAGACCGAGTGTCCGAAGGGATTTTACTAAGTCTCATCGAAGATGGTCCGGTTGCTATGAAAAATCCTCAAGACTATGATGTGCGTGCTAATATCATGTGGTGTGCTCCGTGGGCCTTGAATGGGATGATTGGTGCCGGGGTCCCACAAGATTGGGCCACACATAGGATAGGGCATGAGCTTACAGTGCTTTATGGCCTGGATCATGGCGTAACTTTAGCCATAATTCTACCGGCTTTAATGCAGGTTAAACGCAAACAGAAACGCGACAAGATATTGCAATATGCTGAAAGAATCTGGCAGATTGATGTTGCAGATCCGGAGCAAGCAATAGATCAAGCCATTGCTAAAACTAGTGAATTTTTCGAAAGTTTGGGCATTAAAACGCATTTGAGTGATTATGGGCTAGGTGAAGAAGCTATTACTAAAGTTTTAGCACAGCTGGATAAACATGAGCTGACAACTCTTGGCGAACATCAGGATATTGATTTACAGCAAAGCGAGCTTATACTAAAACTAAGTTTATAATTGCATTGTTGCAAAATATCATTATTGAGTAGAATACGTCATTCCCGCGTAGGCGGGAATCTAGTCCCAATTTGTCATTCCGGCGAAAGCAGGAATCCAGTGTTTTTGAGGCATTTCTGGATCCCGCGATCAAGTCGCGGGATGACAATAATGGCAAGTCGCGGGATGACAATAGTGGCAAGTTGGATGATGAAAACTAGGTGAATAATGAAAAAAATAGTGTTGCTTATAATTGCTGTCGCAGTAATTGGCTTTTTTATTTACTTGCATTATAAAAACAATGCTCCACAGCCTGTACCAACTGTGACTGTAACCAAAGGTGCAATCACATCAACAGCTCAAGCAATTGGCTATATCAAACCACAGCATTCTAGTACAGTAAAATCTGCAGTCGATGGTTCAGTTGAGGCTTGGTATCACGATGCTGGCGACTACGTAAAAAAGGGCGAGCCACTACTTAAAGTGGAGCCGCAGCCGGAGCCATCGGTATATGCCGATACGTATCAAACTTTACAAAGTTACATTGCTCAAGAACGTGAAGCCAAAAAAAATCTAGATCGTTATTTTCCAGCTCTCAAAAGTGGCCTAATTACCAAAAACTATGGTGACTATATTGCTGCTAAAAGCAATTATGACACTCTGCATGAACAGCGAATTTTGGCGCAACAAAAATTGGATTTATTAGATAAGGGGTCAGCTCAGGTAGGCACCAAAAAAATTGGCAATGTTGTTGTCAGCCCTATGAATGGCTATATATTAACTCGCAATGTTGATGTTGGCGATCCGGTAATATCTTTGAGTTCCGCGCAGTCATCAACGCCGTTGTTTACTATGGCTAATATGAATGATTTAATGTTTGAAGGCTCTGTTGATGAAATGGATGCCAATAAAATTCATCTTAATATGCCAGCTACTATCACTGTGGGCGCAAATGCTAAAGAAACACTGGCTGGTATCGTGACCAAGATTGCTTTGCAGTCCGAACAAGAGAATGCCACAACTGGTTCTCCAGCACCTGATGCGAATTTGCCATTCAATGTAAGTTTTCAAATCGAAGTTACCAAGTTTATAATTCCGAAGAATTTTACTTTACGTTCTGGTTATTCGGCAACTGCTGATATGAATATAAAAACAGTTAAAGACGTATTAATGCTACCTGAACGAGTGTTACATTTTGACTCTTCGACAGATGCAGAGAGCAATAAAAACAAGAAGATTTATGTGCTGTTACCACCCAAAGATGCTGATCAAGAACCGGCTAAACGTGAAGTAACAGTTGGGTTATCAGATGGTATGATGGTTGAAATCACCAGTGGCTTGAAATTAGGTGACAAGGTGATAGATCAGCCTGATACAGAAACAAATTAAGCCTATGTACTTTGTTAATCTTTGCGGTCAAATTCTGCGTGACTTGTGGGCGCACAAATTGCGTTCATTTCTAGCCTTGTTCGGCATTATTTCTGGAACAATTACTGTGATTCTACTTTTAGCATTGGGTACTGGCTTTAGCACAGCCGGAAAAACCAATATGCTCAAGCTCGTTGATGGTACGTTTTTCGTGGTGCCTGGGATAACAGGGGAGTCATATCAAGGTTATCCAAAGGGACAGAAGTTGCATCTAAAAGCCAGTGTGATTGCTGATTTGCCGCGCTATATTTCCGACATTAAAACTGTTTCTCCAATGCTTAGTCAAAGAGAGATTGTGAGCCACGGTGATAAGCATCATAATAAAGAAATTGACGGCGTTTCGAGCAGTATGGGGTATTTGCAGAAAATCAATATTGATACAGGTGGAAGATTTTTGAATCCTTTAGATATTGCCAATAAAGCTCGTGTTGTTGTTTTGGGCGATAGACTCAAGAGCCAGTTGTTTGGCAATAAGCCGGCTGTAGGTGAAAAAATAACTATTGATAATATGAATTTTACCGTCGTCGGAGTCATTCAAAAAGCAGAGAGAAATACTTATAACTGGTACAAAAATATAGCTCTGATTCCTTATACTACTTATATTAATTTATACGGCGATCAGGATGTCCAATATTTTATTGTTCTGCCCAAATTCAATACTGATACAAAAACAGTAGCTGCAAATATGAAAGCGCTGTTAGCCTACAAATATCACTTTAATAAAGACGATAAAACCGCATTGACTGTTTTTGACACTACGGCAATGTTTGAGTTTATGCATTGGTTTTTTATTGGAATTCAGATGTTTCTAGGGATTTGTGGATCTTTAACTTTAGGTGTTGGCAGCTTAGGTGTGGCCAATATTATGTTTCTGATAGTGAGCGAAAGAACCCGCGAAATTGGTTTACGCTTAGCAGTTGGAGCTAAGGAGAGTCACATCTTAACGCAGATTTTATTAGAAACTTTTATTATTGTTGGCCTTGGTGGGTTAATAGGTTTTTTGGTGTCATTTATGACTATTGTGGTTATGAATTACATCGGGTTGCCTGAATGGCTTGGAGTTCCTGTAATCTCTACCAAGGTGGTTATTGCTACTTTATCTGTTTTATTTGCATTAGGATTAGCTGCTGGTGTTTTTCCTGCCAGGCGGGCAGCTAAAATGGATCCAGTGGAGGCCTTGGGGCATTAACGATGAATTTTCTACGACAAATGAGCCAAGAGTTATTTCGCGAAAAGACGCGAATTATTTTGACTATTTTAGCTATTGCCTGGGGAGTTTTTGCTATTGCTAGCATGTTGGCTGTTGGTGAAGGCTTGCGAGTTACTTTTGCCCAGACACTTGCTAATACCGGTCATAATCTATTGACTATGAAACCAGGGCGGGTTAGCCAATCCGGGCCAAGTAGCAGGCTGGGTACGAAAATGAATTTTACTAAGAAAGATTTTGCAGCAATTACTAAACTACCGAATGTTGCCGCTAGCAGTAAGCAATATACTCTTACTAACAGGCTCACTTATCAGGGCAAAATAAGCTCAATGTCAGTATTGGCTGTTGGAGCAAACTATGCTCAAATTCATGAGATTACTATATTGCCAGGTGGCAGATTTATTACTCCATTAGATCTTGCGCGTCGCAGTGCAGTTATAGTTTTGGGAGAGAAAACCGCTGAAGACTTTTTTCCTAGAAACCGCGATCCTGTTGGAAAGATGGTGCAAATTGGCACTAAAAATTTCTTAGTGATTGGAGTGATGCAGCATAAAGCAGAAATGATGGGGCGTAGGACTGCCGATGCTTTTTCTAATTGGGTTCCAGTAACGACATATGAATTATATGCTAACCCACAAATGATAGATTCAATCGATTTAACTTATAAAGATGGCAGTAGATTGGATGCTTTACAGCAACATATTATCCAGATTATTGCGCTAAATCATAATGTAGACACAACCGACGCAAATCTAGTACATTTCTCTGAATTTGCTAACCGCGAACAAACCATAAACCAATTCTTTCTCGGCATGCAGTTTTTTCTGGGTATTATAGGCATTCTGACTTTAATCGTTGCCGGCGTTGGCGTTGCCAATGTTATGTTTGCTTCAGTAAACAAAGCAACGCATGAAATTGGTATTCGTATGGCAGTGGGAGCTCGAACTTATCAAATTATTCGTCATTATATCGGCGAAGCTTTAGCTGCTACTTTTCTAGGCGGAATCTTGGGGCTTGTAGCAGCATTTTTATTGGTTTATGGTCTACGTCACATTCCAATGCAAGGCAAATTAATTGAAAGGATTGGCCAGCCAAAACCAGTTTTATCATTAAGTGTTATTCTAATTGTAGTTTTAGTACTTGGCATCATTGGGCTGTTGGCTGGATTGTTCCCAGCTTTGAAAGCAGCTAAAATAGATCCATCGGAGGCGTTATCTTATGAGTGAGACAGCATTAATCGAAATGCATGACATTTGCAAAACTTATCATACTGGCAAAATAACTTATCAGGCATTAAAAGATGTTAATTTAACTATTAATAAAGGTGAATATATTGCCATCTTAGGCCCATCAGGTTCAGGTAAATCGACATTGATGCAAATCATTGGTTGTTTATCAACTCCAACATCAGGAAGTTATATTTTAGATGACAAAGAAGTCAGTAAACTAAAACCAAATGAATTAGCGCGCATTAGAAACCATAAAATAGGCTTTGTATTTCAGAGTTTTAATTTATTAGCGCAAACGTCAGCTCTTGATAATGTTGCTTTGCCATTGGTTTATCGTGGTATTGGTCTTAATAAACGCCGTAAAATGGCAGAAAAGTATTTAGAGCAATTAGATATGGTCAGCCATAAAGAACATAATCCTAACGAACTTTCTGGCGGCCAGCAGCAAAGAGTTGCCATTGCGAGAGCCTTGGTCACAGAGCCAGAGATGATTTTAGCCGATGAACCAACCGGTAATCTCGATAGTAAATCCGGTGCTGATGTAATCCGCACTTTTGAAGAATTATCAGAGCAGGGCAAAGCAATAATCATAGTTACTCATGATCTTGAAGTTGCCAAACGCGCTCGACGTATTATTAATATTCATGATGGTTGTATTGTTGACAGTACTACGTAAAGTATTGGCAAAATATACATACTGTCATTCCCGCGAAGGCGGGAATCCAGATCAATCAAAGTAAACCATCAAAATGGTTATAGCCATTATAAAGTAAATGTTTAGCATTCTGATGTTTGCTATCACCACAAGAATAAATCAACTCCAGCTGACTAAGAGTAGAGTTCTGCTGCCAGATACAAATTCCTGGAACAATATCAGCTACAACCATAGCACCAAGCAATCCAATTGGTTCATTTGGAATAATGCTAGCTCCACCCGCAGCGACAGACGATACGACTCGTTCATTACTTTCTTTTTGGTCAAAGGGCCTCACAAAGCTTAACCATTGGTCTTGACTACTATAACTTTCCAAAAATCTTTGTACAATTTCAGGGCGTAGAGCAAATTGTAGCAAGTTCTTATGAGCCTGTTGATTTATTTGATAAAATTCCATTAAACCTTGCTGTGCTGTTTGCAATGGATAAAACTGAGGTTGTGTTGCAAACTGTTGACCTATTAGCCAATTGATAAGTTGCTCATTGTTCATGGGAGCTATTTTCTCATTTTGTTGAGAGTCTAAGGTTTTTAACAGAGTTTTAATATGAGCAATTCTTTGCTGTATTCCTAATGTGAACGTAGAGTAGCTATCTACACGAATTTGCGCTAGCTCATGTATATTTTGGTGTTTATTCAAATCACCAGCCAATAAAGCATCTACAATTTCCGGTGCAATCGCTACACAAAGTGGCTTTTGAGCCATTGGGTCCCTGAGTGCTTGAAGCAACCTATCAACAGTTTGCTTTCTATCTAATTTCAATGAATAAAATCCGCAATTGCCATCAGGTTTAGCATCATGTTTTCGCAGTTGTTTTGGTATGCTTCCTATTGTGACAGTAAAAACTTGTGACGTGGGACTCAAAGGACCAGCAGCTGGAGCGGGTAGTCCTGGTGGCTTCTCTTTCCATGCTGCTTGAGCACTAGTTTCATCACCACTAAAACGCGCAACTAAACGATCCAGTGTTAATTGCGCAAGCCATGGATCTTCTTGTTGCACTTGAGCTTTTGCTGCATGATATTGTTGCGTTTTTCGTGATGGGCCACAAGATAAATAACGAGGATTGTTTATCCAAAACGGAGATTGCCTCGCTCTTTCCCTGCTTTCACTAAGTTTCTGAAAATATCGGTATTGCTTTTGTGATACTTTGTCATATTCAACTTTTAGCTCCAGCGCCAATTGTTGCAACATGTCTAACAATTCTGGGGCTATGTATCCTTTCTCTCGAATCATAAATTCATGGTAATGTAGCATGAGATCGACATGTGATGCACAATCAATAGCGAACCAAAAATGCGTTATTGCATCATTGTAATTGTTCTGTTTAACAAATCTTTTCCCTGCTTGCGACTCTAAAAAAGCAAGTTCGATACAATACAGCATATAGGTATAAACCGTCTCAAAATCTAGATCGTCTAAAACATTAATGGCAGCACCATGTTCAAATGATGATGACAGTAACTTTTTCCAAGGGATAAGTGTTTCTCCTTCGCTATTGGTATAACGCAGCTGCATCACGTAATCTACGTGGTCATATAACGTCACTACTCCTGCGGTGCCTTTTTGATAACAATAGCTTTTTGCAACCAGGTTTGTTGGCAAGACAATTGTGCATAGCTTGTCAAATAAAGCATTACAAGCAGATACAATATCTGTTCTAGCAATCGAGCTGATACCCGCTAAATCGCTTGCGACGCGTTCCTTGGGTGTCATAAATTTCGCCATATCCAGCGGCTTTGTTGTTGGCGCTTGTGTAGCTACTGCTATTGTTTCGTCGCCATCTGAATTATCAGATTCAGCTTCCTCTGGTTCTTCTTCTAGTTTAGACGATGCAGCTCTTGATTTCTGTGTTCTTAATTTTTGTTTTTCTCCCCTTTGTTGTGCTCTCAAAATTTCTTCTGCTAGAAGTTCGACAGAGGCGGCAGTTGATCTGTCTACATGCTGATGAACCGGCATTGCTCTTGTCATTTCTTGGGTATAAACACTTTCTAATGACGACATGAAATTTTGATCTTTATATTGCCGAGCAAATGGTTGATAGACTGACATTTGTGCATTAGCAAAGGCTTTTAAATAAAATAGGTAACGTAGGAAATTTTGTTTATCTTGGACATCTATTTCTTGTATTTGCTTATGCAGATATTCTAACGTTTTCTTATTTACGAATGGTTTCCCGGGAATCGATCTGGCATAATAGCTTGTTGCTTTCATACGCTGCCACACACCATCGTTTGCAGTCTTGCTATCAAGCTGCTGCTTGTCTTCGCCAGTCATTACTTTGCTCAGGATTATTTCTAGTAATGCACCGATTCTAGATAACATGGTCACAGCATATTGAGCATGTTCGGATAATTTAACAGCAGTTACTCCTTGAGGTATCTCAACTGCTGTACCTTTCCATTCACGCAAGAAAAACACATAAGGTGCATAAACAAGCGTATTCAATGTTTTTTGTATGGTACTAACAGGAAGGTCTTCTTGAGTAATCACCTGCATATTGCAGACAAAAGTTTCAGAAATCGATCTTAATAATATAAAAGCTCTCTTACAAATAACCTCAGAAAGATAAGCAGTCTGGCCAAAATTATATTGATAGCATATTGAGTAGGCATAAAGCCCTTCAAGCAAAACCGTTGTTGGCACGGCGTGTAATAAGAATTTTTCTTGTTGCAGAGCAAGAGCATGATCTAGCCACTTTCTTTGTATGCTCTCCGCGGTTTTCGCGCTTTTATTGATTTTTGAAACGAGATAGTGCGTACGTGCGCGGGAGATTCCAATAAAACAATGGCACCAACTGTTTTGCAGCTTTCTAGTGCTAGCGCTAGCAGCAAGTGTCAGAATATAATTTCTGCTATGGAATGATTTTTCAACACTTCCGAGATTGTTTGTATAGGCGCGTTTAATAAAGTATTGCACCAGAGAAACAGTTTCTTCATCAGAGGTCAACGCCGCGCGATACTCGTTTTTTGTAAGGAGCAGAACAAGCTTGGTTGTGGCACCAGTCTGTGTAAAATCAGATTCACTTAAAGATTCTAGAAGGCTTTTTAGGTCCTGAGTATCTGGTGTAGAGTGTGTCGACTTCTTTTTGTGTTTATTGTTCTTTTTTTGCGGCATATTCTCCCCTTATAGCCCAATAAAATCCTACCCATAAATTTTTTACTGTATGTTAATATTCTATACAATACATAGGTTATCTGCAAATACTTGTATCGGTTCAATTGAAATGAGACTTTTTCAGGCTTCGATTGGTATAGCTATTAATCGCTACTAGGACTGATATTCAAGCTTAAAACTAGAACATGGTTCATTTCATCTTCTGCTGATCTAAACTTATATTGGTTCATATAATCTGTTTCCAGAGACATGTGCTTTGTCAGATAAAATAATAGGCCAATGATAAATCTATTTTGAGGGATAGTGCGGTTTCCGGTCCAAGCAGTATTATTAAGGTTAAAGAAAACTTCATCGGCAATTAACGGCCTGACTTTATGTGTAAAAAATCCAGGGGAGGTTAGTTGTACTTTTTCTCTAAAACGCCACGATATATTTGCTTCGGATAGTCTTTTGCGTTGCTCAAAGCGATTCCTTGATGTCAGCTGCCAATAATTACAATTGACGATACGCCAGCTTAATTGTTGCCACAACCGATTCTCATGTTGGGTGTCATCATTGGAAGTTACGGTATATACATAGCCGCCCCACAGACTTATATCAGGCGTCATGTAATAACCAATACCAAGACGGGTAAGCCCTTGATCAAAATTTTCAGTATTGACACCAAATCTTGCGTGCAATTCAGCTAGATAAGCCCAATGAGAATCTTTAGCAAATTGGCCAGTTAGTTTCAACGCATCCCATTGTTTGGTATTTTGCTGCACATCTTTTGCATAAGCCACAGGTATAAAAATTATTAACAACAGTATAAGTATTATTTTGTTAATTAAATCCACTGCTTAGAATACAAATGTTATGCCAAGTACTGGTCCATAGGTAACTGTATCCATTTGGAATTTCGATGATCCTTGGCCATCTTCATAATTAACACCGATAGCACGAAATCCTCCTGCAATCCCTACATAACGCGAGAATTGCCATATTCCCATGGCTTTAGCTTCCCAGGTAAAGTGGGAAACAAGACCGAATCCACCAACATCTCCTACCAAATTAAAGAACCATGTGTCGTTTATGCGATAACTCAAACGTCCACCTACAACAGGATCAAGCCATTTTTTTGTTACTGATATTGATGGTATGCTTATTGGTAGTGGTAGCCCCAAATTAAAATCAAGATCGTTGTTGATATACCAATATCTGCCACCCACAAAACCTTCAATATCTAATTTATTATTTGAGCCACCTGCAGCTAATGAAGCAAATTTGTAATATTCACCAAAGTCAACTATGTACTGTTTCATGGTGATATCTGCACTGCCGCCGAATGGACCAATATCTACAGATTGTGATAATTTCAGATAAGTTGGATCGAGCATAAAGGACCAGTTGCCTTTTCTTGCTTCCATATGGAGTTCGAGAACAGCATCCAGGTTAGGTAAAACATCTTTTGGTGTCATATTTATATGGGATTCATTGCTGCCAGTTGTAACGTCACCGTTGATCCATGGCAGCCAACCGTAAGGAGCTATAATGAATTTCCAAGGAGTAGAGGTGGGTGTAGGGCAGCTAAAGCTATCGCCGCTGGCATAAGCTGATCCTAAGAAAGCAGCCATAAAAACAATAAGTAACAATTTTCCATATCGCATTTTTATCTCCTTATCTATAAATCTGATTGATGGTAATTGTGCCATAATTCTTAAATGTTTACGAGTGGTTTTACTTTATCCTTGTTTCAGCTACAGGCTGGACTGCCGTTAATTGCCACACATGACCAACCGGTGCTAAAGTTAAAATCGCATCATACTTGTTAATCCTTTTGTGAATGTGGCCCCAGTGGCCAACTGTTCCGGTTACTGTCCATTCACAGCGAAAAGTATAAACATTTGCTGAGCTATCTGGTAGTTTACTCAGCTTAATTAAGTTAAGTTCAGTTACTTTGGTTTTCGCACCACCTAATTTTTCTAGATCCATATTATGCCATTGTTGTAAATATTTCTCAGCAAGTGAGTAATGACTATTTTAGCTTCGTTTTGAGATAGTTTGGGCTTTAATATAATGTCAAAAACTATATTGATTTTATTAGCTTTCTGAAAGTCCAGGCGGGTGTTTGTCCCATGGGTAACCTTTTTTTGCCATATTGTAACCAAGATTATACAGGCGCTTCATTTCTTCCGGATCAAATGTCTCTTTGCTATTAGGTACGAAACCAGCAGGAATATAAGCTAAATTAAAGTCAATTTTGTCTTTCTGAGTGGTTAGATAAATACGGTATAAATCTCCAATTCCCTGGGCAGTGATGAGGTCAGAGAGTGATCTATCGGTAATGGCTAATAGTCTGCGCTTAACAGGATCATAAGGAGGCTCAATTTGGTTGTTACGAATGATGTAGAGCTTAGCATTGAGTTTACGGGCAACTCCAAGACTTTCGAAAGCTTTGTCAACATCTACCATGAAAATATGCATGAAAACTTCAGTACTTACTCCTCCGTCAACATGCATTTCATCATAGGTTTTACCATCTGCTTCGACTGGGATAAGTACCGGAGGCATTGCTACCGGAATTGATGCTGATGCCAGCAGAATTTTGCGGAATAGTTCAAGCGACCCTGGTTTACCGCTGGCTGCAATTGCGCCCATATTCCAGATAACTAATTTGCGCGCATCCAAATTAGTGGTTCCAATATATAAGCGTCGGCCATTAGCATAGGCTTTTGCGATAGCTGCCAATGTGTCGGCGTTGAAGTTTTTTGCTATTAACTTGGCTAGTGGGGCAGAATCAGTTAGAGAATCAGAGCCAGTTAGAATGCTAAAAATCGATCTTCTTTTGAAAACATCTTTAGTAGTGAGTGTTGTGTAAGTTTGGCGTATTTGAGCATCATATTTAGGGCCTAGAAATGCAAACGGTGCAATAAGAGCACCGGTGCTGATGCCGGTTACGAGTAAAAATTGTGGCCGCGAACCTGAGGCTGTCCAGCCATTAAGTAATCCGACCCCAAAAGCACCGTTAGCGCCGCCACCAGATAACGCCAAAATAGTAACTGGTTCTTTTTTATCCATCAGAAGTTTGGGGTTATATTGTAATTGCTGTTTTATACTTTTGACCAAATCTTGTTGAAATACATCACTATCTTTATATCCCCAGTCTCTAACTCCGGGTATCCCCACAACTTCAGCTTTGTCAACATATTGTGCGGGTAGAGCATTGCGCTTTGGTGTTGCACAACCAGCCAATCCTATTATTAATATAAATAATAAAATCCAACCCATGTTGCTTTTATTTTTTTTGATTCTTATACAGAGAAATTAAATATGGAATTCCAAGCCCTAAAGCCATTGCTATCATCAAAAAGACTTGACCATCTGCCTGGATTCCCTCCATTCCTTCATGAGAATAGAATCCACTTGAAAAAGTGCCCGCCAACGAAATAAGAACAACAAATAACAAAATAATACCTTTATATTTAGGCGCCGCACACACAATAAAAACACCCGCCACTAAATACAAGAAAAATGGCAACAAACCCAGAGTGAATGCAGAAAATGCCACAAAAAACCCAAAAGCAGTTTGAAAGCCCTCTGCAAAATTTACACCAAATGATGTCAAACCCCCCATAAGATATGATCCGCTATTCCAAACTTTTGTGAGAACTTGGGTTGTGGGATCATATTTATAAACTAAGATGCCGCCTTGGTTTATTTTGCCGGTGACGAGGACGTGAGCTTGAGGTGATGTGTCGATGGATTGATCTCGCGTGTAATCGTCAACACTAATTTTTGGATAATTCCCTAAAGGTAAATATTTTAAGGGCTTTGGATTGGTGATGGAATATAAGATGGCGTAGTTTGGCACGTAGGTTGTGAAACGTAAATAATGAGTTTGATCGATGAATTTGAGAGAGAAGATATCAGATAATTTCATACCATCAGACTGTCTAAAATCTTTCGGCGGCATGATTTTTAACTGAGAAGCATCATATTCATATAATCCTGTTTTAAGATTTTTACCTAATGGCTTTCCCGACCATATTGGCCATAATTGAAATAATTTTTCAGCGGAATTGGCTTGCCAAACATAGCCCCACGTATCTTCATCGCCCGCAACAATATATTTTCCATCGGGGCTTATTGTTGCGAAAGTTTTTCCATCATTGCCAAGATAATTTCTAATAGGATGCCCGGTTGCAATATCCCACAAAATAGGCTCTTCATGAAAAGATACTTTTTGCGTAGGATCATAATTTCCAGTTAAAGAATTAGGACCTTTTGCCAAGGGATGTCTTTTTTCATATTCCTTATCTGAACCTAAGCCACTAGTAATAAAATATTGACCATCTGATGTTAATGCAATGTTTTGTAACTTTTGACCGCCCAAAAAACCACCTTTATCTAACTTTATTTTTTGAATTTGATTGTTATTCATTAAATAAAGCTGCCAATCTTCATCGCCCGCCACATAGTTTCGCAAATCCGTCGACATCACTTGCCCATAAGTGGGGAAACCTGGATTAAATTTTTTGATAACTTTTCCACTTGTATTTTCAACCATGACTTCATTATTAGAATCATGCTGCCACATGAAGTTATTTGAATTTTTGATAAAATAAGCAGAATAAATATTTGCTTTGTGATCTAAGATTTTTTTTGTGTGACCTTTTAAATTCCAGAGAATGGCTTTTCGTGATAAATCAGTTGTAATCGCATAATTTCCATCGGATGAGACACTCGTGACCATGACAAGTCCAGCGCTATTTTGGCGATGAATACAATATGCGAAAATTAAAACAATAACGATAATTATTGATATAATCCATTTTTTTGATTTCATTGGATACTCCTGATAAATACAACATTTGTGTACTTTAGTTTAAACTCTGGAATATGGATTCCCGGTTCGCTCGCTTCACTCGCGCCCGGGAATGACGGGGAGAAGGAGAGAAAAATCCATTTTTTTGATTTCATATTTATCTCCTATTTAACCTTTCCATAAACCAAATTCTGACATCCCATCTTTTCCCCCAATAATCCATTTTTGATAAACATTCGTCTTAATATCTGGCGTCATAAACCTCATCGCTGAATGGCTATGTATCGACTTCGATGTGTTAGCTCTAATTAATTTCGCTCCCATACTATTAATAGTGTCTTGATCCGGCCCCACCAATCCCAAAGCTGGACGAATCGTTTCAGCAAGATCCACTACACTTATCGTAATTCCTATAGCACCCATATATTCAGCGATTTGTTGCAGTTTGTTTTTCGGCTTGTTATTTTTAACCAACATATTTCCTGCCGGGTAACCAAGCATTAATACGCCATCATGCTTACTATACAAAACTGAGATTTTTTTAGCAACTTTAGTCGCGTTAATAAAATGACAGTTCTGTTTAACCGAAATATCTTTTTTGGGATCATCGGATAATGCATTTTGTGGCACTGCGGCTTCACACAAAAAAACATGTTCAATTATATCAGCATTACTATCATCTTCACCCAATAAATCCATCATTTTTAACAATACGCGATTGCCCATACTATGCGCAATAATGTTATTTTTGAGTTTCTGGCTTTCCATGTTTAATGTTTTGTAGTGTTATGTCCTTATCAATATGACCCCATTTGGTTCAAACAAGCATCAAAGAGCTCTTTCAATTCCTTGCCTTTTATACTGCCATTTGCCGCTATTGCTACGATCTGTGTTTTAGGAACTTGCTTTTCCCATTCATCAAGCAAAGTCACACTTGTTCTGCGACCAACTACTTGGAGTATAGCTCGGCGCTTCGGTTCTTCTGCAGAGTAAATAATGCCCTTACAACGATATATGTTTTCCGGTAAATTTTTTCGAATCATGTTTTCTAAGGCTGAAAGTGAAAAAGGCTGGGTTGATTCATAACTCCATGTACTGAAAGTTTCACCATGATGATGTTTATGCTCATGATTAACATTATGAGCGGAGGGATCAAAACGGCCGACAGCCATAAGAATCTCAAAAGGCACGTCGCAATGATTAGCTTCCACAATGCGAACTCTATTCATATGCTCGCTAATCCAGTTTTTGACTTTTAAAACCTGTTTTTTACCTGCAAGACTAACTTTGTTAAGAATTACCATATCCGCAAAACCAATCTGACGCAATTTAAGCTGCATAAGATCGGGATATTCCGGATGAGCAAATATCTGTTCTGCATCAACCACACAAGTAACACTGTCTAAGCGAATACGATCATGTAACGCTGGATTATTAAAAGTAACAAAGATGCCAGCCGGATCGGCAACTCCGCTCGCCTCAAGTAATATATAATCAACGGGTTCTGGTCGTTCCAACAATTGTTCTACCGCTTCAATCAAATCATCACGTATTTGGCAGCAAACGCAACCATTAGCCAAACTAATCATGTCATCTTCGACACCAACAACGAGCTCCGCATCGATATTAATTGAGCCAAAATCATTAACTAAAACAGCAACGCGTAATTCATGATTGTCAGTCAAAATTCGGTTAAGTAAAGTAGTCTTACCGGCGCCTAAAAATCCAGTTAATATTGTTATCGGAACTGCTGCTTTATTATTTGATGTTTCCAACGTATTTATTTCTTGGGTTTTCCGCTTCGTGCTGCCAACATCTCCTTAATATTAATCTTTATTTCGTCAGGAAGTTTAATCAGAGGATCGCGAAATACATCTGGTGGATAATATTTTTTCGGATCTATTTCTTCGTCACGGTTTGACTGTTCCTGTTGTTCCTCTCTTGGAAGCTTAGGTTGAGGTACTGTGATCTCATCTGGCATTTCTTTGTATCCTAAAATCTTAGGTAAGTTAGGCATGACCATGCCACCATCATCTGGAAGTGCAGCTTTCCGAGTCCAGATAGCATCTTTAGTAACATTAACAACCATCACATCTGGCGCACCTATAACAAACAAACCATCCCAGTGAGCTCTAACGCCGGCAATTACTTCATTGATGGTAGAATCATCATACTCAAGATGAGTAACCATACCAATTCTTGGTTGTACTTCATTCATTAAATAACCAACGGCATAATGGGGTGTATGGTGAATGTCGATAGTATAATTGTACAGCCATTCAGGCAAGCCAAACTTTGAGGCCATAAGCTTGCCGATATCAGTTTGACATTCAGTCACAAAAACATCCGCACCTTTAGCGTATTTTGTTGTCAGCTCGTCGGGTCTTCCGTCACCAGTCCAAACAAAAGATAATCCTTTCCACTCCAATCGATAAGCAGAAGCACCGTCTTTAGCATGTGAACGCCGCCAATGTCGAATAGTTACGCCATTTTTGTCGTAACAAATGCCATTTTCATCTTTCCAGTCAAATTCATTAACCTCAACTTCATAACCGTCGCCAATAGGACAGACATTAAATGCATCAAGGTGCCAACTAAGCATTTGCTTCATGCCATCTATCATTCCCTGTGTACCAAGCTTAGGTGTGCGCCCAGAAGGCCCATGAACTCTGAGAGGTTTCCAGCGTCCACCCCAAGCGCTAAACGGCAACAGGTAAGAAAGATCATGATAGTGATCAACATGTAGGTGGGTTAGGAAAATATCGTTTACTTCTTGCGCCGGAACACCCATGGCTAGAATATTACGGAGACATCCCGGGCCAAAATCAAAGAAGAACTTTTGACCATCCCCTAATTCAATCATAATGCAAGTTCCAGCCTGATCACGGCGTGGTGGCCATGGGCAGCTTCCCACAAATGAAATTCGCATTTCATCTTCTCCGAGAGTTTCTGAGGTAGGAAAATAGTTATTGCGATTACCAACAGATGGTGTTGGTCTGAAATATGGTGGTAAAGTTACTCCGGTTCCGGGACCTCCGCCATATGGATTTTTGACGTTTTCTTTGGACATAATAACCTCCTTGTTGTTTTACATCGATTACACAAGATTACTGCAATTTTCTCATTTTGTCTATTGGTTTTCGGGGGTCAAACCTAGACCCCGCTTTCATAATTGGAACAATAATACAATAATAATATTGAAATATGAAATTTTGCTAAGCATTTTAATTTACAGTATCATCATAAAGTTACGCTAAAAACAATGGAAATAATGTTAACTCAGAAGGAGAAGGTAATGGAAAAACCTCAATTATCAGATGTGTTGGCGCAAAAACGTACTGCACTTTCAGCCAAAAGAACTATCATGTCTGCCGAACGCTCATTGATGGCATGGATTCGTACCGGATTGACTATGATTGGTTTCGGATTTACTATTTTCGCATTTCTGCAATCTTTGCTAGAATCAAAAGCCGCATTGAAGCTTAGTATGGCCGCTCCACGTAGAATCGGACTGTTTTTGATCGGCATTGGAGTTTTGTCGCTAGTATTTGGTAGCATCGAATATTGGGGGACTGTAAAAAGTTTTGGCAAAGAATATGGCTATTCTCCGTGGCGCTTTCCCTTGCTTATGGCTGTGTTAATTTGTGCCTTAGGTGTGTTTTTGTTTGTAGCGATTATTCTTAACATGCCATTAATATAGTTGGATAGAATATGGAAATTCTAGATACAGCTTCTAAAAGCATGATGTTTGTTTTTCTGTTTGCATCAATGCTTGGTATTGGGTTGCAGCTTGATTTTAAAGATATTCCGGGAGTTTTCAAAGCCAAATGGCTGTTGATAAAGTCGCTTGGTGCAAATTTTATAGTTATACCTGTAATTGGGATTTTGCTCGCGAAAACAATTCCAATGCCACCGGAAGTTGCTTTGGCATTTATTGTTCTGGCATTGGCTCCAGGCGGATTAAGTTCAATTCAGTTTATCAGCAAAATTCACGGCGAGTCCGCTTACGCCGGCTGTATAGTTTTTTTACTTTCTGTGTTGTCGGTTTTTATATCACCGCTATTAATTAGTTTCTTTTTGCCTAAAGATATTGAGTTAATAATTCCGTATTGGCGCGTCTTTGGAGTTTTGCTAATTTCTATATTTTTGCCATTATTGTTGGGAATTCTGTTACATCATAAGCACAAATTAATTGCCACTAAGCTTGTAAAGCCAGTAGTTCTTTTAGGGACATTAGCGTTCTTCGGAGTAATTCTGCTTACTTTGAGCTTAAGGAAATTGGCGATGTCTGCTCACACAATTGAGATAACCGGGGTGATGCTGCTATTTATTATTCTGTCTATGTTAGTCGGTTGGTTAATGGGCGGACCGAGGAGAGGTGCGCGGCAAGTTCTCGCAATAGTCAGTAGTGTGCGTAATGTTGCGCTTTGTCTTGTGATGGCAATAGAAACTGTGCCTAATGCGAAAGTAATCACTCCCTTGGTTGCTTTGGGAGCGCTGATGATTCTTCCTAACATGATTTTTACTGTATTTATAATGATCAGGAGAAAAAAATGAATAAACTTAAAGATAAACAGCTTGAGAAGTTTAATACCCCGATTGGTGAACTTGAGTTTGAATTGGGAGGTTATCCGACAGCGGCGACCACGCAGAAATTATTTGATGCGTTAGACTTTCAGCGCGCAGTTAAAGCTTATCTTGATTTTATGCCAGCACTGTCTGTGCAGGGTATATGCGATAGCTTGGAGCGAGATGCTGGTATTAAGAATTGTTCAACAATTTTGGTTTACGCTGATCTATTAAATGCAACTCCCATAATATTAACAGGGAACACTGAAAGTGTTTATGCCAGTGGTCATCTTGATCTCAAAAAAGATGGACCGACAGTATTTGAGGCTCCGCCGCAAGTGCTAGGTGTTGCTAACGATGCCTATCAGCGTCATGTCGTGGATTTTGGCATGGCTGGTCCGGATCAAGGCAAGGGTGGAAAATATTTAATATTACCTCCGGATTATGAGGGTGAAATTCCAGAAGGTTATTTTGTGGCTCAGTCACGTACCTATCAGGTTTGGGTTATGGTGCGAGGCAATCAGAAAGTAACTGGTACAGGAGCTCAAGCTATGAAGTGGTACGAGGACAATATCCGTGTCTATCCGTTAAAAGATGGGCCGAAAAACCCAACGCTTATTAATGGTTCTGGCATGCCAGCCCAAACAACTGCTGCTGAAGGGTTGCAGTATTTTATTGATTTACACCGCTTGATTCAACGCGAGCCGACTGCGGCCTTTGAACCGGAACAATTGGGTCTTTTAGCTGCTCTTGGCATCGAGAAAAACAAGTCTTTCAATCCTGATGGACGAATGAAAAAAATCCTTGAGGATGGGGCTAAAGTTGGTCTTGCTATGGCTCGAGCTATTGCTTTCAGATCAAGAGATGAAGAAGTTAAGGTTTATCCCGATCGCAACTGGGAATATATCTTTGTTGGTGGCAGTTACGAGTTTTTGCGTAATGGCCATCGAAATCTCGATGCCAGAACTCTGTTTCATTTTACTGCTATTGTGATTTCGCCGGCCATGGTCAATAAAATGGTTGGTGCCGGTTCACAATATCTGGGCACTTATGTAGATGCTAATGACAAGTATTTAGATGGCGGAAAATCATATAAACTCCATCTGCCAAAAGATATTCCAATGAATGATTTCTGGTCGGTTACGGTCTACGATGCAGTTACACGTTCTTTGCTGCAGAACGACCAGCCAAAACCAAGCGTTAATAGTTTTGATGAACTCGAGCAGAATCAGGATGGTTCCTATGATATTTACTTTGGTCCTGAAGCTCCAGCGGGCAAAGACAAGAACTGGATTCAGACCGTTCCAGGCAAAGGCTGGTTTACCTATATTCGATTGTATGGGCCACTGGAACCGTTTTTTGATCAAACTTGGAAACCTGACAATATTGTAGAATTGTGATACAATAAAAACCTACAAATATCTATTCAAGGAGGAATATAAATGACTAAAAAACCTAATATTCTTGTTATTTGGGGTGATGATATTGGCTATTGGAATATAAGCCATAACAACCACGGGATGATGGGATATAAAACACCAAATATCGATCGCATAGCCGATGAAGGTGTGGCTTTTACCGATCATTATGCCCAGCAGAGTTGTACCGCAGGAAGAGCTGCTTTTATCACCGGTCAGAATCCACTCCGTACTGGTTTGACTAAAGTTGGAATGCCTGGTGCTGATATTGGATTGTGTTCGGAAGACCCGACTATTGCCGAATTGCTTAAGCCTTTGGGTTATGCGACAGGGCAGTTCGGTAAAAATCATTTGGGTGACAAGGATGAGTTTTTGCCCTCTAACCATGGGTTTGATGAGTTTTTTGGGAACCTTTATCATCTGAATGCTGAAGAAGAACCTGAATTACCTGATTATCCAAAAGATCCTGAGTTTAGAGAAAAATTTGGGCCACGTGGAGTGATTCATAGTTATGCAGATGGTCGAGTTGAAGACACTGGAGCGTTGACAAAGAAACGCATGGAAACGATTGATGATGAAATCACTGATCGGACACTTGAGTTTATAGAAGAAGCTAATGAGAGCGACAGACCGTTTTTTATCTGGTGGAATTCTACGCATATGCATTTTAGAACCCATGTTAAAAAAGAATATGAAGGCAAAAGTGGCCAAGATTTTTACAATGACGCAATGATGTATCATGATGATTTGGTCGGAAGCTTGTTAAATAAGCTGGATGAGCTGGGTATTGCTGATAACACCATTGTTGTTTATTCTACTGATAATGGCCCTCACTATAATACTTGGCCTGATGCGGGTATCACTCCATTTCGTTCTGAGAAAAACACTAACTGGGAAGGTGGCTTTCGCGTGCCGGCATTTGCGCGTTGGCCGGGAAAAATTCCAGCCGGAAAAACGTTAAATGGTATTGTTGGCCACCAAGATTGGTTGACAACGTTGTTAGCTGCCGCAGGAGAGCCGAACATTAAAGAAAAGGTTCTCAAAGGACATGAGGCTGGGGATAAGACTTTTAAAGTTCATCTCGATGGTTTTAATATGCTGCCTTATTTGACTGGCGAAACAGATGAAAGCCCGCGTGAGAGTTTCTATTATGTTAGCGATGACGGAGAACTGATCGCTCTGCGCTATAGGGATTGGAAAATGGTGTTTATGGAGCAGCGAGCCAAGACGATGGCATGCTGGTCAGAACCTTTTGTGCCATTGCGGTTACCGAAATTATTTAACTTGCGGCGCGATCCATTTGAAAGGGCTGACGAAAATTCTAATACTTATTGGGATTGGGTGCTTGATCATGTGTTTATTTATGTGCCGATGCAGGCATTGGTAGCACAGGAGATTCAATCGCTCAAAGAGTTTCCTCCGCGGCAGAAACCCGCTTCATTTAACTTAGACCGAATATTAGAACAGTTACAGGAGGGACCTGCCAATTCCCACTAATCTTGCAGCTTTTCATGTAATGGCAAAGCCAACCGGAGCGCGCTGTAATCTGGATTGTGAATACTGTTTTTTTCTAAAGAAATTGCAGCTTTATCCTGATAGCACATTCCACATGTCTGATGAGATGATGGAGAGCTATATTCGGCAAACTATCGAAGCGCATCAGGTACCCGAAGTAACAATCGCTTGGCAAGGCGGAGAGCCGACGCTTATGGGATTGGATTTCTATCGACGCGCAGTTGAAGTTGAAAAGAAATATGCCAAGCCTGGTGTTCGAATTATAAATACATTGCAAACTAATGGAACTTTGCTGGATGATGAGTGGTGTGAGTTCATGCATGAAAATGATTTTTTGGTAGGATTAAGTATCGACGGACCAAAGCATCTTCATGACAAATATCGTAAAGATAAAAAAGGTAACTCTGTTTTTGCCAAAGTCGTGCAGGCTGTGCGTTTGCTGCAAAAACATCAGGTAGAGTTTAACATTCTTTGTACTGTCAACGGAGCCAATAGTCTATATCCATTAGAAGTTTATCGTTTTTTCCGCGATGAGCTAAAAACTGAGTATATTCAATTTATTCCAGTGGTCGAACGCGATAATTCTACAGGCAATCAGCAAGGAGATAAGCTAACGGAGCGCTCGGTGCAATCGGAGCAATACGGACGTTTTCTAATTGAGATATTTGATGAATGGGTGCATAACGATGTTGGCTCGATGTTTGTCCAGATGTTTGATGGAGTACTTGCTTCTTGGCTGCGAGGTTATTCAACACTTTGCGTGTTACGACCATTTTGTGGAGATAGTGTAGCTTTAGAACATAATGGCGATCTTTATTCATGTGACCATTATGTCGAAGCGGATTATTTATTAGGTAATCTGGACCAAACTCCATTAATAGAGTTGGTGGGATCAGAGCAACAACGTGATTTTGGCAATATGAAGTCAAAGATGCTGCCAAGCTATTGTAAGAATTGCGAATTTTTGTTTACTTGCCATGGTGAGTGTCCAAAGAATCGTGTGCTTACAACACCCGATGGGGAGCCTGGTTTGAATTGGCTTTGTTCCGGATTAAAAGCTTTTTTCGCTCATACCAAAAAACATATGCTGATTATGGCTGATTTGCTGCGTCAGGGCAAAAGTGCAGTTGATATTATGCCTCTATTAGCTAGTCCGGTTGGGCGTAATGAGCCTTGCCCATGCGGCAGCGGGTTAAAATACAAGAAATGTCATGGTAAAGAAAACAATGAAAATAGTAAGTAAAAGGAGAAACAAAAATGACAGATAAAAAAATTATTCATGATTCTGAATATTATATTCTCTACGATCAACATGAAGAAAAATGGGAATTAGAGGATAAAGAGCTTAATAAAAAACTCGAGCAGCTAAAGAAAAAACATGGCACGTCACCTAATATTATTCATATTATGTGGGATGATATGGCCTTTGGTGATCTTGGAATACCCGGGCTTAGTAAAGAAGTTCGTGGTTTCGAATCTCCAAATATTGATCGTATGGCACAAGAAGGAATTTTATTCACTCGTATGTGCACCGAACCAGCTTGTACTCCGAGTAGAGCAGCCGTAATCACCGGAAGACACCCAATTCGTAATGGAATGACTAAAGTCGGATGGCCGCTTGAATTTGGTGGATTACGCGGAGATGAGGTTACCACCGCTGAAGTTCTGTCTAAGGCCGGATACGCAACTGCTTTCTATTCCAAATGGCACTTAGGAGATATCGAGGAAAGCTACCCACATAATCATGGCTTTGATGAAACATTATTCACTCCTTATAATCAGGTCAGCTGTCTTTGGAACGCCAAAGGTGATGCGGTAAATGCAAGTTTGGGTATTGCTCCAGAAATTGCTCCTAAAGATCCGCACAAAATAGATGAGCTTGGTTTAATACCCACAGGTTGGATCCAAACAATTGAAGGGAAAAAAGGCGAACAAGGGCGAGAGTGGGGTGATAACAGCTCTGAGTCGTATGATAAGATCGATTTTGAAAGCGAAAAGAGAATGATGGAGTTTATTCAGCGTAATAACTCAGCCAAAAAGCCCTTTTTCGTTTCATACTGGCCAAACATGATCAGCCTTATGCCTACTATGAAAAAAACCACAATTCAGCGCGGCTTTATGGCTGACGGCTTCAAGAGGATTGACGGTTTTATTGGTCAACTAATGGATGAACTTGAAAAACTAGGTATTGCAGAAAATACTTTAATTGTTGCTATGGCTGATAACGGTCCAATGGTCCACAATCCGCCACCAGGAATGGGGCTAACTGACACGATTTTCCGTGGTGGTAAGGGCGACTTTACTGAAGGTGGCATACGTGTTCCGGCTTTTGCCTGGTGGCCAGGTATGATTGAATCAGGTCAAATTGTCAGTGATATAATCCATGAAACAGATCTGTTCACAACTTTTGCCAGATTAGGTGATGCGACAGAACACGTACCAACAGATCGCATTATCGATGGTCTTGACCAAACGTCTTTGTTTCTTAAAGGTGATACCCATGGTCGGCGCGACTATGTGTTTGTTTACTCCGGTGAGACTCTGGGCGCGACGGTAAAAGGACGTTATAAACGCCATTGGGTTGCCGGAGAAGGAGCTGGCACTGGAACTGCTGCCGCTTTTTATGATCTCATGTTAGATCCACGCGAACAATCTCCACTATTGGTTCCGTTGATATACACTAGTTCGCAATTCGATCGCATGTTAGCACGACACGAATTATGGAAGAAAAAATATCCGAATAAGCCAAAAGTACGTGGGGTGCCGTTCACTGGAATTGCAAACGCCCGCCCGGAAACCAAAGCGATTGCAGAAAGGTTAACCAGACTGCGCAAAAAATTGCCTTTCGATCCGTTGGAGTATTTGGATTTTAAAATGCCAGATGAGAAGTTGCCTGTAGACGCAATTGATTAAAGGCCCTGACCTTGTAAATACTGGGCCTGTTGAAAAATAGCTTTTGCATGTCATCAGCAATTCCCGCTGTAACTAAAAATCATTAGTTACAGCCGGTCTCATGGCGCAAGTCGAGTAATTCCCGACTATTTCAGCAAAAATACGTTTTTCAAAACACGGTGGATTCTGCTTCAAACGAGCTAAAAGATAATTGAATTCCGTATTGCT
>SDBS01000315.1_pt1 | contig 44755 bp, 39 predicted proteins | sample 2277091 | NCBI WGS metagenome assembly SDBS01 (sample SAMN10404972, study PRJNA504765) | marine sediment metagenome | isolation source: marine sediment core GS10_PC15, 163 cmbsf | place: Arctic Ocean: Southern Knipovich Ridge | collected 2010 | reverse complement strand
GTGGGAGAGATGAGAAAGTATGGATTGGCCGTGACAGGCCTGGCGCTGGTCTTGTGCCTTCTGGCACCGCTAGGAACTGCGAGAGGGTCACCCGATGACTACACCGTATTCTTTCTCGGGGGAGGCGCGAGCACACAGTTCTGCGCGATCCCCTTCAACTTCCTCGGCAGGGAACAGACGGCGGACTACGTCATCACGGGCGGCTGGGCAAAGAAAGCCGTGAAAGAGGCGAAGTTCTTCGGCAACGTCAACATCGCGGCCTCGAGCGAAGATACGAATTTCAGTTATGTCCCTACCGATTTCAACCTGACTGCGGGGGCAGCCTACGTACACGTAACCAGCAACAACACCCTTGTTGGAACCCAGATGAAGCGGTTTCCGGAGACGGGCACGGTTCCTCTCGTCTCCGACATGTCGAGTGATTTCCTCAGCAGAAGACTCGACTTCTCGAAGTTCTCACTCATCTACGCAGGTGCGCAGAAGAACATCGGCCCCTCCGGCGTGACAGCCGTGATCATCCGCAGATCCTGGGTCGGGCAGGCGGGAGACCACGTTCCCACAATCCTCTCCTACAGGACTCATCTTGACAAGGATTCCCTCTTCAACACCCCTCCGAGCTTTCCCGTCTTCGTCGTCGGCCTTGTACTCCGCTGGATCCTGGATCAGGGCGGTCTGGAAACCATCGAGACTGTGAACAGGAAGAAGGCGGACCTCCTCTATTCCACGTTCGACGAAAGCGACGGTTTCTACCGTGGTACGGTGACCGATCCCGCCAGCAGGTCGGACATGAACGTGACCTTCAGACTCGGTAGCGAAGAGCTGGAGAAGAAGTTCATCACGGACGGTGCCGCACGCGGGTTGATTGGCCTCAAGGGGCACAGATCCGTCGGTGGATGCAGGGCTTCGATCTACAATGCCATGCCCCTCGAGGGAGTCGAAGAACTCGTCGATTACATGAATGAATTCAGACGCAGTAACTGACCAACACCGTCGCCGGCGGGAGTGTGCATGCGCTCCCGCCGGAATAGACGGCAATCCCCTGCCCTCCCCCTCCTTGACTTCCGTCCACTCCGGGTCTAATGAAATCAGGATTCCCTATGTGGTGCCTGCACGAATGAAAAGAGGAACGGGACCGTTTGGACAAGACCTCGCCTGATGAACTGAGAAGGATGCTGAGGGAAGCAGAGGATACCCTCATCAACCTGAACAGGGAACTGGAGCTCCGGGTCGACGAGAAAACCCGGGAGCTCAGACGAAGCGAACTCATGTATTCCACTCTGATAGACAGCATAGTGGACGTCATCTGTACCTATTCGTGTGAGGGCATCATCACATTCATCAGCCCGGGAGTCTTCGACTGGGGATACACACCCGAAGACATCATAGGACATCACATAGCCGAGTTCATCCATCCGGCGGACCTGAAGTCCATGATGAACAACCTGCGCAGGACGCTGTCGACCGGAGAGGAATTCCCTTCGGAGTTCAGGATCCTCACCCGCGACGGCAGCGCGATACACATCGAAGAAACCGGCAAGGTCCAGCGGGACAAGGATAAAATCGTAGGGATTACAAGTGTTTTCAGGGATGTGAACAAGAGGAAGGACGTCGAGCAGGAACTCGAGATACACAGGGAGAGACTCGAAGAACTGGTGGCGGCCAGAACGGAAGAACTCAATACGAGCACAGAGAATCTGAAGAAGGAGATCAACGAGAGGAAGGCGGCCGAGGAACGGATAATCCACCTGAACCAGGTTCTGCGCGCCATCCGGAACGTCAACCATCTCATCACCGTTGAACGGAGCAGAGAAGCCCTGCTCCAGGGGATCTGCAACAACCTGGTCGAAACCAGAGGTTACCAGGACGTCCTGATTGTGCTCATCGACATCGCCGGCGCATTCGAGACGTCCGCATACGGAGGCTTCGGGCTCCATGCAACCATGTTCACCGATGAGTTCGAAAAGGCCAGGACCTCCCCCTGCGTGGCGAAATCACTCGACGAGAGAAAGGTCTGGGTATCCGACCCGGAGAGGGCTCTCTGCATTCATTGCCCGATGGCCAAGCAAAGCAGTGAAGATCGGTACATCATGGGAGTCGGCCTCCTCCACGAGGACAGGCTGTACGGTTCGCTGATCGTTACCAGCACCGGATCGGTAGCTCCTGATCCCCAGGAGCAGACACTCTTCGGGGAGCTGGCAGATGATATCGGCTTTGCCCTCAGCAACCTCGAACAGGAAGACAAGCGAAGGCAGGCGGAGGAAGAACTAATACAGAGCGAGAACAGGTACAGGGCCCTCTTCGAGAACTCCGGCGCGGCAATCCTCTTCATGGAGGAGGACATGTACATCGACTGTAACCGGAAAACGCTCGAGATGTTCAGTTGCCAGCGTAACGACATCATCGGCAAACCTTTCTGCAAGTTCGCGCCCGAATACCAGCCGGACGGGCAAGGCTCCAGGGACAAGGCACAGGAAATGATAAGCGCCGCCATCCAGGAGAATCCCCAGTTCTTCCAGTGGACGGCCTCCAGAATCGACGGCACCGATTTCCTAGCGGAAGTAAGCCTCAACGCGGTCGAGATAAGGGGCAAGAACTATATACAGGCCATGATAATGGATATAACTGCGAGGGGACTTGCCGAGCTTGCCCTGAAGAAGAGCGAGGAGAAGTACAGGTCCCTTTCGGAAAACGTCCCGGTCGCTCTCTTCCGCAGCAGTCCGGCGGGTGACGGTATCTTCATCTCGGCCAATCCCACAATGGCCCGCATGTTCGGTTACGATTCCGTGGACGACCTGATCGACCGCCCATCCTCGGAGATGTTCCTCGATAAAGAGCACCGGGAAGAACTACTCCGGACGATCAGCGATGAGGGATACGTCTCGGACTACGTGATGAGGTTGCGCAGGAGAGACGGATCTGAGTTCTGGGCATCCATATTCGCCCGGCCCTTCATTCCGGACGACGAACCCGATGCGGTAATGATGATTGACGGGATCATAAGCGATATAACGGACAGGGTGTCCGCGGGAGAGGAGCTCAGACAGAGCTACGAGAGGCTCCGGACCACGATCGACGGGACAGTCAGCGCCATGGGTCTCCTCGTCGACATGAAGGACCCCTACACTTCGGGGCACCAGCGGGGTGTCGCCAGGCTGGCAGGAGCGATTGCAGAAGATATGGACCTCGACGCTGACGTGGTTGACGCGATAAAGGTCGCGGGAGTACTGCATGACCTGGGGAAACTCAGTATCCCCTCAGAGATCCTCAGCAAACCGGGCCCGATGAACGAGCTCGAGATCACCCTGATGAAGACCCACCCCAAGGCGGGTTACGACATACTGAAGACCGTCGAGTTCCCATGGCCGGTAGCTGATATTGTGCTCCAGCACCATGAGAGGCTGGACGGCTCGGGATACCCGCAGGGCCTGAGCGGAGACGATATTTGTGTCGAGGCTCGCATACTGGCCGTGGCTGACGTGATAGAGGCTACATCCTCTCACCGACCCTATCGCGCCAGCAGAGGGATCGAGGTCGCTCTCGAGCACATCGAAACCGAGGCCGGCAGCCTTTACGATCCCGAAGTCGTCAAACACTGCCTGACCCTCTTCCGGGACAGGGAGTTCAGACTCACTAAAGACCTGGACAGGATGGAAGAAGCGGCACCGCTCTTTTAAACCGCGCTCAGTTTCTTTCGAGCATATCCAGGAATTCGCTCTCGTCGGCGATCCTTATCCCGAGGTTTCTGGCCCGATCGAGTTTGCCCCCTGCCCCTGCACCGGTTATGACGAGATCGGTCCTGGACGATACGGATCCGGTGACATGGGCTCCCGCACGCAGGGCCAGCGCGGCGGCTTCAGTCCTGGAAATCGAGAGACTGCCAGTGAAGACGATCGTCAGCCCTTCCAGTACCCGGCTGGCTGAAAGAGCCTCTGTGCGGGGGCTGAACCCGGCTTCACGGAGCCTTTCGACGACTCTCCGGGTTACAGGATCGGTAAAGAACGTGTGAACTGAACAGGCCAGTACGGGACCGATCCCTTCTATTTCCGTCAGTTCCTCTGGGGTACTGTCCATTACATCTTCGAGGGTAGCGAATCGAAGGGCGATGTATCCTGAAACAGCCCGGCCGACTCCGGGGATGCCCAGTCCGGTCAGGAACCTCTCGAGGCCAACCGACCGGCTGCGATCCAGCTCCTCGACGAGGTTACGTGCGGATTTCTCCCCCATTCTCTCCAGAGAGGCCAGAGCTTCCACCGTTAGGTCGTAGAGCCCCGGGATATCATGCACGAGACCATTGCTCACCAGCTGGTCCGCCAGTTTCACTCCGAGTCCCTCAATATCGAGCCCCTCGCGTGAGGCCCAGTGGAGGATACCCTCACGCAGCCTGGCGGGACACGATGGGTTCAGACACCTGTGCGCCGATTCATCCTCGAGTCTGACTATGGGACCCGAACATACCGGGCATCTGTCCGGAAAGACGAACCTCGCTCCCCGCTCGGTGTCTGCACCCGGCAGACGTCCGACGATCTCGGGTATCACGTCACCGGCTCTCCTTACTATCACAATGTCGCCCGGCCGTACGTCCTTTCTAACGATATCGTCCTCGTTATGCAGAGTGGCGCTGGTCACCGACACGCCACCGACGCTGACAGGCTGCAGATGCGCCACCGGCGTCAGTCTCCCTGATCTCCCCACTCCCATTTCGATGGAGAGGAGCCGTGTTGCTACCTCCTCCGCGTGGAATTTCCAGGCTGTAGCCCATCTCGGCGATCTGGCAAGGTTCCCCAGAGCCCTCTGCTCCTCGAAGCTGTCGAGCTTTATCACTATACCGTCCACCTCGTAGGGCATTTCTTCCCTGGAGGCTTCCAGCCCGGTAAAGATCCGCACTACCTCTCCGGCTCCTCTGCAGGTCCTGTTCAGCTGGTTCACTGGTATCCCGAGCCGCGACATGAACTCGAGAACTTCTGACTGTGTCGACAGGTGGTCTGTACCCTCCAGGGACCAGGCAATGAAGCTGAGGGGTCTTGAAGCAGTTATCCTGCTGTCCAGCTGTCGCAAGGATCCGGAGGCCGCGTTCCGAGGATTGGAGAAGGGCTTCTCACCCAGCCGGGACCTCTCCCTGTTGAGTGAGGCGAAATCCTCACTCCCGAAGAAGACCTCCCCCCGCACATCGAGGTTTCCCGGGACCGACTCCCTGAGTCTCAGCGGAATGGAGCGGATAGTCTTCACGTTCGGGGTGACGTCTTCACCTTCGGAGCCGTCACCGCGGGTTCCGGCGAGTACGAGCAGGGAATCAACGTAACGCAGGCTCAGAGCCAGACCGTCCAATTTTGGTTCGACTGAATAAACAGGTGGAGTCACAAGGCCGAGCCCGGTAATGACCCTCTTCTCGAACTCGAACAGCTCATTCTCACTGAAGATGTTGTCAAGGCTGAGCATAGGCGGATCGTGACCGACCCGGGCAAAACCCGATACGGGTGGAGCTCCGATCCTGTGAGTCGGCGAGTCAGGTGTAACCAGCTCTGGCCAGGAATCTTCGAGCTACCTGAGCCTGAGCATCAGGGCATCGTATTCCCCGTCCGAGATCTCGGTTCGGCTCTCTCTATAATAGAGGTCGTTGTGGTAGCGGATGAGTTCCCTGAGCTGGAGCATTTCCGATCTAGCATCGTCGATGCGCATCAACGCGACCTCCCGAGTCTCACGTTCAGACCGATTGCAGCAGAGTTGCGGCAGTCACCGTGAATGGAGATGTAGATGGCGGTTCCCTGATACACCTTCTCGTAACCCTTTTCGGACCTGCTCACCGAGACGAGCGGCGAATACCAGACATCTACCGGTCGGTCGGGAGTAATCTCGACCTCTATGTCGCGCCAGAGATCCTGGACGAGGATTCTGCGAACTGGTTCGAACGAGGAGCCTGTACTTCCAGCGGGGACGGGCGGATTATCGTCCAGGAGTATGCGCCTGTCAGGCTCACTGCCGGTCAGGAGGTTCAGGCAGAGCTCCAGACCCGCCCTGTAGCTGCCCGATCCTCGGAACGAGTACTCCGATCTGACGTCTATCAGCGGCTCCGGGATGGATATTTCGAGTACTTTCTCTATCCTGCAGCCTCCGCTCTCGAGGAGAGCTTCAATCGTAAGGAGATCCTCTTTCCTCCGCCATTCCCAGGAGCGGACCGCATTCCGCTGGAAGTGGATGATCCTGCTGCCGGCATCCTGCCAGTCCTCCATGGTGACTCCCGGGGGAAGCACGATATCGGAGAATGAGAACCTCCTCCAGGAATCGTATCGGAAGCTTCCGGTGATTTCCCGGTCAGGGCTCGGCGCTGGGTCGTGTATTGAGCCGGTGCCGTTTACCGGCGTTGATACACCGGTCGATGTGTGGTATGCCTCGGGGCTCCGGGAGAGGACATGCCCCAGGGGAACAGGTGTTCCCTCCGCCGGGACAAAGCTCAGCTCGCTCACCGTGAGCCCCATCTCCGGTCTCACGAGAATAGACTTCTCACCACCAAGCACAAGGATCTCCGGACGCCCGTCGGAATCGATGTCTCCCTCACGAAGGAAAGGCAGATCACCCAGTATCGAGTGAGCCTCCCTCTCTGCCCGATGCAGTTCACACCAGAGCGCTTCGCGGAGATGAGGAAGGTAGAGACCGCCGAATACACCGTGCCAGTAACCGCAATTACACTGGCTCCTCCAGAAGTGCCGAAGGGCTTTGTCGCTGCCGGAGCGGTATACGAATTCCGAGGCAAGCAGAACCCGCTTGTGCAGCTCGTTCGATTCGGGATACTTCGAAAGGAAATTCCGCCACATTCCGCCCCGGAGGAAGGGCTCTGCCGCTTCCAGCAATCCTGCATCCTGAAGGCTTCCAGTGAGATTCCCGAGCATGACCTGTTCCCTGGCGGGAAGAGTCCATTCGCCCATCTCCCTGTAGCTCGCGGCAGGGACGTAGACCGGTCCGGAGTGCCCTGTCGCTGTCACCGCATCCGAGGGCAGGAGGACTTCGAGCCACTCTGAATCCTCGAGCATCTCCAGGAACCGGTTGAGCCAGCCCCTCTCGAAGCAGAGCTCGGCGGTCCCGGGCCAGATACCGAATTTTTCGCCGTCGTCCCCATAGAATGCAAGCTCCCTGCCTGCATCGTGCCACGCAAACAGTTTGTCACGTATACGGTCGACTGATGCAAAGGGGATCATGTAGCGCAGCTGCCTGCTGCTGGGGAGGAGAATCAGTGACCTGCCGGAATCCTCGGTGATCCATGGTCTGAAAAGGTCATCCGGCGAAACGCCTCCCGCGAGCAGATGGCAGTCGTCGACCACTGCATACTCGATCCCTGCCTCGGCTATCAGGGATGCAAGAGAAGGCTCCCAGACTCGCTCGGTTAGCCAGATACCGGACGGTTTTCTGCCGGAGATACTCTCCATCAGGATCCCGAACTCGCGAATCTGCCTGAGGACGTCGTTCCTTTCCCAGACTGGGAGCACAGGTTCGAAGTAACCGCTCGAGAGCAGCTCCAAGGAGCCTTTGCCGCAAAGCTCTCCCAGAAGGTCCAGGAATTCCGGCTGGTTCTCTCCCAGCCATTCCGTAAGGCTGCCAGACAGATGGATGCCGACCGGAACGGAAGGATGCTTTTCCAGGATTTCGATAAGTGGCCGGTAACACTTCTTCCATGCGCTGGCGATCACATGGTCGAAATTGCCGACGGGCTGATGGCAGTGGATGCAGAGACTGAGTTTCAAGCTCTCTCCGGTTGATCCTTCGAGATCCCAGCCCTAGAAAGAGAGCTTGTTGTTGAGGGCATCGAGTGTGGACGAGATGTCGTAGAAGATGTCGGAATTGCGATTGAGGGATTCGGACATGGATCTGAGGTAATAACTGTCGCCAAAGGACCCCGATGAGTCCCATTCAGCTTCCGCGACAGATGGACAGAGTACGGAACCGGCGAAGAAGACAGTCACGAAGACCAGCAGTGCTGCAAGTGCTGCGAAGAACCTTTCCAGGTTATTGTCGAAGTGAACGTCGATTTTCATCTTGTCATATCCTTTCGTACATTATATCCGCCGGCACCAATCCGGAGGGGTTCAGGTCAACTGAGACCACGGTATCTGCAGGGGATGGAACCATTGCTATGTATCCGTTGAGCCGAGCTCCGTCCTCCTCCAGGGGTTCGGTGGTCCTGGATCCGTCGATACGTGTCATTCTCACTTCATCGAGATTCAGAGGGAAACCGAGACCGGGCTGGAACTGTTCGACAAGCAGGAAGAGGGTATCTCCGGATTGTGTCCAGGTTACGTGCAGCTGAGGAAAACCGGGAGAGAGGAGCCAGTCCCAGAACAAGTTGGCATTGGCGCTGCTTTCAGAGAGCCTGAGACCGGAAAAGAGCCTGCTCCAAGGATTTCCGGGATGCCTCTGGCTTCCCAGTGCACGGATCAGAGCAGGTTCGAACCTCGGAAGTACATCGGAGAAATAGGCGAGTACACAGGGGGCCTTCCCGTAGAGCACGGGCGCGGCAAGTTCGGATGTGAGCAGAGAAGGATCCGCAAGTGAGTACTCGGTGCCGCCTGCCAGCTCCGTCTGATAGAGGTAGTATTTCCTGAAGGCCTCGAGCATCAGGGCGCCCTCCAGGGCGGTGTCGTCAGCAGTAGATCTGCAGAAGAGGTATACAGTCCATGCAGCGATCATCCCGCGGAGCTCCGCTGGCAGGTGGGTAGAGAGTTTCATCATGGATGAAGCGGACTTCGAGACGACTGCGGTCCCAGGGGCAGGATTACCGGTCAGTAGCTCGTCCAGCCAGGTATCGTGATGGGCAAGATCGGCAATGACCGCCGGTGAGGCGAAGATGCATCCCGGTCCTTCGAGGAGTACGCGTGCGTCCAGGCTGCTCACCATGACGAAATCCAGACCCGCACCATCGAAACCGATGTTGTCCCAGAGAACAGCGGCCAGCGTCTCAGCCCAGAGAATGGCTGCTGAGAGCTCTTCCGGAATCTGATCCTCATCCGGCTGGTAGAGAAATCTGCTCCTGCCTGCCAGGAGCGTATCCGAGAAGCTGCCGCTCACCGCCCAGGAAATGGGGCCCATGATCCCCCCCTCGGGGGAAGCATAGTCCACCGAGACAATAGAGTCCCTGACGAACCTTCCCGTCTCGTTCAGGGGCATGTAGACCTCGAAGCCGGCGGGAACAGTTATGCTGATATTGTACATGGAGGGCAGGTGAGATCCCGGGTAGAACCATGTCTCCCCGCAGAAGGAAGAAGAGAGTCGCACCTGTCCAAATGTCCTCTCCGGATCTCCGCCCGATGTGAGATGGAACTCATAGTATTGAATCCTGAAAGTTCCGGAGAACCTCCTGGTCAGCGGATCTGCAATACAGAGCACAGAATCACCCTCGCGAAGAGCGCTGCCCTCGAGTGACAGAATCCCGGCGGTGCCGGTATCGGTGTTGGGAGGCAGGATGAAGACAAGCTGGCTGTCCGATTGAGTCAGATTGAAGTCGACCGAGATGGCGTCAGATACACTCAGGTAGTGGTTGGCCGGTATGACCTCGAGGTGGAGGTTGTGCGTAACCGATGGCGGGGGGGTTACATCGACGCTCTCGAGATCGCTCTCGATTTCGTCTCTGGACCTGTCTGAGAGGTAGACACGACGCATCCCCTCCCACGGGACGGTCTCGGCACTCGCGAAAAGGAGCTCGAGCTTCCGCAGGGTTCTCGTCTCGGGTGTTCCGGCGATTCTGACCTGAAGAACGAGCAGTTCCCTGCTGCCTCTGGGCCATACCCGCTCGAATGCGGTCGAATCACCGGCTGCGTACCGGAGGAACTCGACTCTCCATTCACCTGATGCATCGGCAGTGGTTCCGAGCTCCGGGCTGAGGTTACCGGAACCTTCGAGCTGGAATACTCTGTCGGCGGCTGTACTGCCGCAGTCCGGAGCCATGAAACAGGTGACTACACCTCCTCCTCCCGCGGTGTGGAAATCGAGTATTGCTCCACCGGGGACGCCGTTCTCGAGAATCAGGCTGTCGAGCATGACACCATCGGGGAGAGTCAGCCTGATCGAAGTTCCCTTCCCGGCATCGAGTTCGATCGAGGTTCGGGCGAATCCGGTACCTGTATCGTCCGGGTCCATGCACGAGACGAGTACAAGCGTTGACAGGATAGGGATCAGGCGGACTCGAGCCCTGTTCAGCGTATTCAGATTGACCTCCAGATAGTGAATTCAATGCAAAGTTACTCTATTGTAGCTCCGCACCAACGGGGTCGCAAGCCTGCAGGACGGTCTGACAGGCTTCCCCGATATTGCTATAATCTCTCGAAACTGCAGTAACTACCCCTGAGAGGTTTCGGATGAGCTTTTTCCCTGTTGCCGCTTCTGTTTCCGTCATTCCTCTGCCCGGCATGGGTCCCCCAATCGTAGCCGGGTTCTTTGCGGCTGCTGCATTTACGTTCTTTCTCTTCCTGCAGTTCCTCGGCGCCAGGATGTTCGCTCGGGCCAGGGAAAGGAGTGAGAACGCACCAAAGGTCTTCTTCGTTACTCTCCTGGCCGCAGGGATCGCCGGAACGATCGCCAGCTGTTTCCTCAACAACGAGGAGGGAGCCCTGGTTCTCGGCATGACATCCGGAGTCCTTCTCTGGACCGCCCTTGGCGATGTAGCGGATCAGATGGGCTGGGTATCCACGCTGAGCAGAAGTGCGGTACTCACGTTCCTTCCAGCATTCGCAATCTGGCTGGCGATCACCTTCCTGATCAGTGGTATCCCGATGGCAATCAAGGGTTCCGGAGGTTACGTGGTCCTCGTCTGGGGACTTCACCTCACCAGGGTCAGGGTCCTCTCGAGATGGGGTCCATCGTCTCTTGCTGCGACCATCCTCGCCCTGATCACTGCCGCTCTGGCAGGGGTGGCGCTGGCGCTGGGAATGGTAAACGGAACACCTTTCTCGGGGATAATATCCGGTGTAGTATTCGCAATGGCTGCCTGGTCGACGATGGAAATCATTTGGGAACGGGGTATGGCCCAGGGGCCCTGGAAGAAGTCGGGCGGGAGCACTGACCCACGTGCGAGAGGAGGTGTGTCTTGAGCGAGAAGAGCAGCCTGACCGAAGAAATCAAGGTTACCGGTGAAACACTCCTGGCCAAGGTGAGGGAGCTGATCCATGCAGGCAACATCCGTCACGTAACCATCAGGAATGAAAAGGGCAGGACTCTGATCGAGTTCCCTCTCACCATAGGCATAATCGGTACCCTGCTCGTACCGACGGCAACGGTGATTGGAGCCCTCGCCGCACTCGTTGCCAGCTGTTCGATCGAAGTCGAAAAGACGGAAGAGGACTAACCCGCTTCTCTCTAGTAGATGATGTAGAAGAGCCCCACCCTTGCACTGATGACGCCAGGTTCTATCGATGAATAGTAGACCTCCCACGGGAGGGCATCTCTGGTGTAGCCCAGTTCATCCTGGACGGTCCAGGTGTCGGCTCGGGACCCGAGCCTTCCCGTAGCACCTGCTGACAGCCCGAGGTGATCAGAGAACAGCCATTCCAGATCCGCGTCCGCAATTGCGCCGAAGGCAACCGATGTCGCCGTCGAGGATGATAGTGAGTCGTTTCTCACATCCTGCATGAAGAAAGTGGCTTCACCCCCGGCGGAGAATCTCAGAGCAACCGATGGGCTGTTGAGAGGAATCCTGGGGCCTGCGCTGAACCTGATTCCGATTGAAGAGATATGATCAGCGGTGCCGGTAGAGAACGATCCACCAAACCCGAGTCCCCATTTGCAGGTTGCCCCACCTATGTTGATGTAGCTCATGAGTATCGTATTCTCCGACGGATCCAACTGCTCTGAATTCTCCACTTCTTCGACAGGACTGGGCACGACATGATACTCCATCGAGATAAGCGCGGGGGTACCCTGTTCGATGGCTATGACCTCCCCTCCGCTCACCAGTCTTCCTGCGAGGAGCCTTCCCCTTCCTGTTGTCCGTGTAACTTCGGTCACCTGTAGCAGCCCTCTGCTTCGGAGCATGTAGTACGCTTCGGGTGAATCGGGTATCCCGTCCGGAGACCTCGCAACCAGTGAGAGAATCATCCCTTTGCGTAGCCCGGCGACGCTTCCCTCGGGTATGTCGTACACGGGACCCGAAGCAACGATGAAGGATACCTCGATGGGGAAGAGCTCGAGCAGCGATCTCTCGGCCAGAGTCCGCGATGCTCTGAGGGCTACTCTACCGGCGTCAGGAGTAAGGGGCACCATGCTCTCCGCAGTTCCGGTTTCCCGTATCGAACCGATCAGAGCCCCGGAAGAAGTGTAGAATCTTCCGGATACGTCCACTGTGATTATCGTCCAGGTAGAGAGTGAATCACCCCCCGTAACCGTCCTCTCTCTCTCGTGAGGGTCACTGCAGTCTACGAGCAGAAAAAGGTCGATACCCTCGTCTGCAGCCAGTTCCCGGAGGTAGTGCGCAAGGTCCTCCCTGAAACCCATGGAATCGGGGCCCACATCGATTTCCACGATCTCGAACCTGCCTGAACGGTCGAGGACGGTCTCTATCGTGGAGATCATCTCCTCGGCAGGATACCGTTCGGCTATGACATGCGGCAGTACAGTCAGTTTCGGTACCGAAGCGAATACTGTCGACAGCGGAATCAGTATAAGAGGGAGACACCACCTGAAGGAAGACATCACGACTCCTCTGTCCAGAGGTCTAGCAGGAGAATACCTGGAGAATCAGTAATTGCTGAATGAATATACTAAGGTCGGACTTGCCAGACAGTCGATCAATCAGAAGAGGACCATGTCCAGTTCGACAGTCATGCAGGCGTCTTCAGGTACTTCCTCGAAGGTGAGCGAGGAGATCCGGCTCTCTATCTCTGCCATGAAATCGAAGAAGAAGCTGTCGGGAGGAACCATTACCTCGATGTCGAAGACGGAGCCGTCCGGTGCGATCTGGAAGCTGATAGATACACATGCGGGTAGAAGGACCTCTTCGGGCCCGGACTTCTCGTTCCAGTCGAGCATGATGTCCTGCTCGAGGACCTGCAGCGTACTGTCCATGTTGTCCCTGCTGCGCCTGTCCTCACGGAGTGCTATAACGATGCTTACGTCGGAGACAGTCTCGACATTTACCCCATCGGGACAGGTCTCCTCACCCGAGGCTGTTCCTCCGACGGCCAAACCCGCACCGTAGCTGGATACCGATTCGACCTCACCGGTCACGGCATCCCCCGAGCTCTCCCGGTCGTAACCGTAGTAGACGGCTTCCCAGCCCGAATCCACCTCGACGGGCTCTTCCCCTGAACACGATTCGGGCAGGTCTCCGGCGGCGTGCTCTTCGGAGATAAAACCTCCCGAACCGCCTCCAGCGGTTCCGAGGGGCATGTACTCCTCGATGACTTCCTCTGTCTCGTGCTCTTCAGCCGCACCGGCGAGGTCATCCAGCTGCATGTACCGGTTGGCCGCTGTTTCGGTCCTGTACTCCGACGCCTCGGCCTGCAAGAGGATCATGCCCGGAGCGTACGAGTCATCGTAGCTGCGCTGGTCATCTGCAGGTTCCGCGACGGTCTGCCCGGCCATGGCTTCGGATTCAGCTGCATGCGTAGCGCTGGAAAAATCGATCGTTCCACTCTCCCCGCCCTCAATGGCCACACCTTCACCTTGTGCAGAGATCGACGACCGGATAAGCATGTCGACTGCGTCTTCGTCGACCCTCCCTCCGGTGAGAGGAATCTCCACCGCAACCTCGTCCAGCACTCCAGAATCAGCGCATTCTCCAATAGCCTCGCTCGTAGAGAGAACGACGCCGTCTCCGAGGATCTCATCATTGATTATCTCGCTGGCATCAGCCCGAACAGCCTCGGCTTCAGGAGCTGCCGCAGGAACGTCCTCTAGCATCTCGAGCACCGTGGGAGGAGGAGTGCCGATGACGAAGATCCTTATACCGAGAAGTACCGCAGCGAAGGCTGCAGCGACGGGAAGTGCTGTGCGGATCCAGCTCCTGCGCCGGAAGAGCCTGCTCGTGAGCTGTTTCTCGAATCGGTTGAACTCGAAGTCCGAAGGTGGCGTGTAGGATTCCCGCCAGGTCGTCTCGATCAGTTTCTGGTATTCCGAGAGTCTCCGGCATGCCGCACACTGGTCAAGATGAACCCTGACAGACTCCATCCGGTCCGGTGGGAGCTCGTCGTCTATCCAGGCCATTATCTCTTCAATACCAGGACAGTTCATTCCGACGCACCTCCCAGGAGGTACCCGACGGCCTGTCTGATCTGTCCTCTTGCCCTGTTCAACCTGGACATGACAGTACCTATCGCGATGTCGAGAGTTTCGGCTATCTCGGCGTAGCTCAGCTCGGAGTCCACCCTGAGTACGAATACTGCTCTCAGGGGAGGTGACAGCTCGGTGACAGCATTCCTGATCGCATCTGCAAGCTGCACAGTATGTGCTTCTCCGGCAACATCGTCGAAAACAGCCTGCCTGCCATCCGCTCCGTACTCCTCGTCGAAGAAGACCTCCCCGCGTCTCCTGCGTTTCTCGGACAGGTTGATGGCCAGATTCGTCACTATCCTGTACATCCATGTGAAGAACCTGTACCGGGTGTCGAAACCCTCCATTGCCTGCATTGCACGGATGAAGGCGTCCTGGGTGACATCCCAGGCATCGTCATCGTTCATGCACATCCTCCGAGCCACTCTGAACACCCTCTTCTCATATTTCCTGACCAGACTTCCAAAGGCTTCCCTGTTTCCCTTCCTGGCTCTCTCCAGCAGTTCGAGATCGCCGTCGGCATTCATTGCATTCACCAGTAATACAGCCAGGATCAAGATCTATTCCTTCAGAATGGGATGAAAACTACGATACCGATGCCGGTATCCCTTTCGAAACTGCGGTTCTCTGCTTCGAAACTGTAGAGATAGGCGTCGACGTACGCATCGAGCATGCCGTACAGCCATGATGCGGACGTGTACCAGATCAGATCGATACGCCTCTGACTGTGGATGTTGTACCGTACCTCGTCCGCTGGATCGCCGGAAGCCAGGAAATCGGTCCTGGCATCCTCGGCCTGTACGTGTTCGCTGATCAGCCATGCCAGGAGCCCCAGCTCGATCGTGCCCAGTATGACTCCCTTGACCGGTTTGTCGTTGTAGAACTGACCCTATCCGGGGAGCACGCCAGACCTGAGGAGTGCCCCGGATGGGCTTCTCTTCCTGATGACGATGTCCGGCTCATCCGCCGCGGGAACTCTCCCTTCGAGGTCTGTGTCGGGAAGAACCTCATCCGGAGTTGTGACTCCATCGCGAAGCTGTGGAGTGGTAACTGGTGGAGCATCGGGTGGTGTATCAACGGATTCCGGAATCTGGGAGAAAAGTATCGAGAAGAGCACGATCATGGTCATAGTCAACCCTTCCCCCTGCTCAGCTGACCACCCCTCGGGTGCTGGAGAGGATGAACTCGGCCAGGTCCCTTGCGTCCCTTCCAAGATCCTCCCGGGCAAGGAGATCATTCACCTTGTCGGTGAGGGATCCTCCCTCCCTGAAGAGAAACCGGAAGGCTTCTCCCAGATCCTGAAGCCTTCCATCATCGAAACCTGATCTCCTGAGACCTACCGTGTTCAGGGAGACAACCTTGAGCGGGTAGCCGCCGGCCAGGCAGAACGGGGGAACATCCTTGTTCACCCTGTATCCGCCACCGATCATCGCAAATGACCCGACTCTCACGAACTGGTGAACCGGAACGACACCGCCGATGACAGCATAATCTCCTATCTCGACGTGTCCGGCGACGTTGACTGCGTTGGCCAGTATGACTCCGGTCCCGATCCTGCAATCGTGCGCGATATGCACGTATGCCATGATGAAGCAGTCAGGCCCGATTACGGTAGATCCTGTTTCAGCAGTTCCCCGGTTGATGTTGGCAAATTCCCGGATGACAGTCCGCTCACCGATCTCAAGACTGGTTCTCTCACCGCGGTACTTGAGATCCTGAGGGTCGGTGCCTATGACGGCGGACGGGCCGATCTTCACATCGGTTCCGGCCGTCAGGGGACCCATTACGACCGCGTGAGGACCTATGACCACTCCCTCACCCAGCGTGACATCAGGACCTACAAACGCCCAAGGACCGATTTCGACTGAATCCGGAACGTGTGAATCCACAATGGCAGTGGAATTGATCATTCCCTCTCCATCAGCATGGCCATGAGATCGGCTTCGGCTGCAATCTTGCCGTCGACCCTTGCTATCCCTTTCATCCTGCAGGTCCGCCCCCTCTTCTGCACCATCGTGAGTTCGTAGATGATCTGATCTCCCGGATAGATCGGCTTGCGGAAGCGTACCTTGTCGATGCCGCCGAAGTAGACGAGCCAGTCTTTGGCGTTCTCTACGGAGCTGAAGAGCATCAATCCGCCGACCTGAGCCATAGCTTCCAGGACCAGCACGCCGGGCATTATCGGGTTTCCGGGGAAATGCCCCTGGAAGAAGGGTTCGTTGATCGTTACGTTCTTGAGCCCTACAATCCTCTTCCCCCCCTCCACCTCGAGAACCCTGTCGACCAGGAGGAAGGGGAACCTGTGGGGCAGCAGGTCCATGATATCCGTGATATCCCATGTCTTCGTGGTTAGCTGCTCGCCAACGGTCCGGACCTTCTTGCCGTATACCGATTTGACCTTCTTGACGAACTGGACGTTGGATGCATGACCCGATTTTAGCGAGATGACGTGACCCTTCAGCCTCACACCGAGCAGGGAGAGGTCACCTATGAGATCGAGAACCTTGTGACGGACGAACTCGTCGGGGAACCTGAGGGGCTCTTCGTTCAGTATTCGCTCATCGTCAATGACGATGGCGTTATCGAGAGTCCCTCCCCTGATCAGGTTCTTTTCCTGCAGCACCTTGACATCCTTGTACAGACAGAATGTTCTTGCAGGTGCGATCTCGTTGCGAAAAACTTCGGGGTTGATTTCAAGCGATATGTACTGCGTACCGATGATCGGGTTGTCGTAGTCGATCGTGAAGCTCACTCTGAGATCGTCCGACGGTACGACCGTGATGCTCGCACCGAAGGAATCGACGCTGACAGGCTCCGTTATATCCAGGATCTTCCTCGGGCTGTCCGAAAGCTTGCGTACTCCGGCTCCGTCGAGGACGTCGACATACGACCTGACCGAACCGTCTGCAGGTTCGGGAGGTTCATCCGAGTCCAGCTCGATGATGGCGTTGTCGATGTCAAGGCCATAAAGGGCGGAGAGGACATGCTCGACAGTGTGCACCTCGAAGTAATCTTCGCCGAGTGTCGTTCTCCTGGACTGCTCCTCCACCTGTCTGACGTTGTCACAGGTGACATGGATCACGGGATGGCTGTGGACATCGGTCCTGATGAACACAATGCCCGAGTCGGCAGGTGCTGGTTTGAACGTGATCGTAGTCTCGTTTCCGAGATGCAGCCCGATTCCCCTGTAGGTCACAGGTTTCTCCAGTGTCGTCTGAAACCGCCGCACCGTCACCCCTCTCCGGTTTCTTCCAGATGCTTCCTGAAGTCCCGATAGAGCTCAGGAAGCCGGGAAAGGGCTGCAAGCATCCTGAGTGACCGGCGGTGGGGACGGGCTGGGCTGCCCGAAACCATCTCGCCTGCAGGGACGTCCTTGTCCACGCCGCTCTGGGCTGTGATTATTGCACCGTCATCGATCCTGAGGTGCCCGACAATACCGCTCTGGCCGCCGAACATGACACCCGATCCTATGCTTGTGCTGCCTGCGATACCCGTCTGGGCGGCGAGGAAACAGCCCGATCCAAGGGTTACATTATGAGCCAAATGTATCAGGTTGTCTAGCTTTGTATGGCTTCCGACAACGGTGCTGCCAACAACCGATCTGTCTATCGTGCAATTTGCTCCGATCTCGACATCGTCTTCAATAACCACATTGCCGTTCTGCGGTATCTTCAGGTGCCCCTCGGGATCTGGTACGAAGCCGAATCCATCGGATCCCAACACGGCACCGCTGTGGATGATCACCCTGTCACCGATAACGGTATCGGCCTCCAGAACGACACCCGCGTGCAGATTGCAGTCTGTTCCGATCCTGACACCGGGACCTAGGCAGCATCGTGGACCGATGGCTGTTCCCCCGCTGATCACGACATCCCTGTCGATGACGGAGCAGGGTCCGACGGACACGGATTCGTCCAGCTCTGCAGAGGGGTGGATTACGGCTGAAGGATGTATTCCCGGGAATCCGGTTGTCCTGTCCGGCCTGAAGAGCGTCAGAACAGTCCTCCAGGCCCGATATGCGTTCTCTGTGATTATCTGGTTACGGGCTGAAGTCTCGACCTCGCTATCGACAATCACCGCGAGAGCGTCAGTGGCACCAAGCAATCTCCTGTACTTTGGATTGCCGTAGTAACATATCTCGCTCGGTCCGGCATCCTGCAGGGTGGAAACACCGGTGACGGTACTGTCTCCGTCCGGACCTGCGAGATGACCCGCGAGCCTCCCCGCCAGCTCGGACAGAGTTATCTCAACGGGCTCCAATTGTGGATAGCCTTTCAAGGACGCTCTCGGTTATGTCAATGGCGGGAGAGGCGAAGACGATGGTGCCGATCGAAGCGTCCAGAACGAGATCGAATCCCTCTTCGATGCTTATTTCCTCGACTGCTTCGTTGATGGCTGCGACAATGGGAGAAACCAGCTCTTCATTCCGTCTCTCGAGAAGCCCTCCGGGGCCGAAGGTGGACGATACGTAGGTTTCGAGTTCGGTCTTCTTTATCTCGAAGAGATCTTCTCGCTCGCGCCTGCGTTCGGGGCTCATCATCAGTGTGCGGACCAGATCCTCCTCGATGCCGTCGATCTCTTCCTGAAGGGAATCAACGTGAGCCCGCCACTCCTCGATCTCCGTTTCCAGGAGTTCCCTGGCATCGGCAACATCTCCGAGCGAATCGAAGATCCTCTCGGAGTCGATTACCGCAATGCTCTGCGCAGCAGCGAGCAGTGCGAGCAGCAGAATAGGGACCATAACCACTCTCACATGAACCTCCTAGAAGCTCGTTCCAAACTGGAAATGCGGGCGCCAGCCCGGGTCGGGCCCGTCGAAGCCGTACGCATAGTCAAGCCCCAGTACACCAAGCATGGGCACGTCGACCCTGATACCGATACCAGCTCCCCTGTTCAGATTGGCGAGATTGCTCGACGAGAGCGAGCTCCAGGCGTTACCCGCGTCTCCGAAGAGGGACAGCTGAATCTGATCGATGACCCTGAACCTGTATTCGGCAGAGAGGATGAGCATGGTCCTGCCGCCCACGGTCTCGAAGCCTTCTATGGCTCCGATCGTCCTCGAGTCATACCCTCTCACCCCGTAGAATCCTGTGCCGCCGAGTTCGAAGAGCTCGTATGCCGGCGGTTCCTGACCAGCAAGGGATGAGACGAGGCCGACTCTCGCCCTGAGAGTTATGTAGAACCTCCAGAACGCCGGAACGTACCAGCCGCTGTCAATGAGGTACTTCTGGAATGCTATGTCCCCTCCGATGATCCCACCGGAGTACTCTGCGGATACGGTGTTCAAAGAGCCTTCTCCGGGGAAGATCTGCCTGTCCCTGCTGTCCCTCGTCAGACTGAAGCGTACCGAACTGTCCCACTGGGGCCAGTCCGTGTCGCGGAGGTCGTAGTAGTAGCTTGTCGAGTCGGTGGTAATATCGAAGATGTCGACCCTCTGCAGCGTGTACCTGACGGACGCTGACGTGTAGTCCAGCCACGGAAGCGGCCTGCCGACCAGAATGGAACCTCCGGTGCGCCGCTTGTCGTACTCGGAGTAGTTGCTGGTGGTATGGAAGAGCTCGCCGCCGAGTGTGAGGGGAGTGTCCTGGAACCAGGGCTCGGTGAAGGAGAGGTGAATGTCCTGCTTCCTCTTCGAGAACTGGTAGTTGACTGCCAGCCTCTGTCCCCTGCCGAAAAGGTTGTCCTCGCCGAACTCCAGGTAGCCGTTGAGACCGTCTCGCTCCCCGTAACCGGCTCCCACACCGGCCCTTCCCGTCGTTTTCTCAGTGACCGAGAATATCAGATCCACGTCAGGGGAGCCTTCGATCTCGCGGAAATCCGGGTACACATCCTGGAAGTAGTTGAGGTAATATATGTTACGGATTGACCTGATAAGGTCTGATCTCTGGAAGAGATCGCCGGGGTAGACGGTCAGTTCCCTCCTGATGACATTGTCGAGAGTTCTCGTGTTCCCCGTGATGTCGATCCGTCTTATGTGAGCCCTCTCCCCCTCCTCGACGTAGTAGCTGACGTCGAGCAGAGAGTCCGCCTCGCCAAGGATCACCTCGGGATTTACGACCGCGTAGAAGTGCCCCCTCTCCTGGAAGATCGCATAGATGTTCTCGAGTGTCTTGTCCAACTGACTGATGCGGTATTCCCCGCCCTCTTCAATGTCGATGAGCTTGTAGAGCAGTGAGTCGGGGATGGATTCGTTTCCAACAAACGCAACGCGCCCGATACTGTAGTGCCGTCCTTCTTCGAGTGTGATCTCTATCCTCAGGTGCCGCCCGTCTTCGAGGAGAGACTTCTCGACTCCGAGCACCCGGGCGTCGGGATAGCCGTGATCGTGGTAGTAGTACTCTATCTTGCCGAGATCTTCCTGGAAATCGGATTCACGGTATCTTCCGGAGCGCCAGAAGGAATCCTGTTTTGTCTTCATCCTCCCTCTGAGCCTGCCGTCGTCGAAAACGGTATTACCGATGAAGTCGATTTCCCCCACTCTGATGTCGGGACCTTCATCACACGAGAAGACAAGTATGCTCCGGCCGTCGGTGTCCGTGGTTTCCCACCTCGGTTCAACGGTTGCAGCATGGCGGTTCTTCTCTGCGTAGAGCCCGAGGATGATCTGCCTCGCGATAGAGACGTCTGCTGTCGTGACAGTCTGGCCGGGGAAGAGAGGGATCGAATCCCGCGCCTTGCTCTCGTCGAGGCATCCGGGGTACTCAAATTCAAAATCGGCCAGGATCGGATTCTCGCTGACCCTGATGAGTATGTCTACGAACCCGTCGACGGAATCGGCGAGTATCTCGACATCGCTGAAGTACCCGAGTGAAAAGAGGTCTCTTATCCCCTCACGGACAGCGAGCTGTGTGACAGGATAGCCTGAGCGGAGCCCGGAAGAACGGATGATGAGCGAGTCTCCGACGAAGCTGTTGCCCTCGATCAGGATCTCGCCCACAGGGAGAGCCTGTGAGACAAACGCAGCGGAGAGAAGTGCGAGGAATGTAAGCTTCACGTGGTCTTGCTTCCCGATGAGACCGCAACCGAATCACTGTCCCTGCTCTGGCGATCGTCCCTGACCTTGGTGAAGGAGAGACAGTTATCCGTCCTGTCTACCCGTATGAGGTCTCCGGATGTGAATTCGCTGCGGAGTATGGCATCAGTCAGCGGATCTTCCACGAGTTTCTGAATGGTCTTCCTGAGGTGACGGGCACCGGATACGGGATCGAAACCGGTCTCTGCAACCAGGCTGTGCGCTTCAGGAGACATCTCCAGGATGAATCCAAGCTCGGCGAGCCTTTCGCGGACCTCCGCGATCTGAATGTCTACTATCTTCTCTATCTCATTGTGTCCAAGACTGTTGAATACGACCAGCTCGTCGAGTCTGTTTATGAATTCCGGACTGAACTGTCTTTTTGCCCCGTCCAGGGCTATTTCCTTCTGCCTGGCCTGGAGTTCATTCTCGTTCTCGGACGCGAACCCGAGTCTGCCACTGCCCTGCAGCTCCTTCGAGGCGATGTTGCTCGTCATGATGATGATGGTGTTCGTGAAGTCGACATGCCTTCCGTAGCTATCGGTCATCCTGCCGTAGTCCAGAACCTGCAGGAGCATGTTGAACAAGTCGGTGTGAGCCTTCTCGATCTCGTCGAGAAGAGCGACCGAGTAGGGTCTTCTCCTGACCTTCTCTGTAAGCTGGCCGCCGTCATCGTATCCGACGTATCCCGGCGGCGCACCGACCAGCCTCGATCCGGCAAAGCTTTCACCGAACTCGGACATATCAATCCTGATCAGCGCTACTGAATCACCGAAGACCTGTTCGGCAAGGACCCTCGCCGTCTCCGTTTTCCCCACGCCGGAAGGACCCAGAAAGAGGAAGGAGCCCATAGGTCGATCAACGCAGCGAAGACCCACACGGCTGCGTCTTATTGCCCTCGAAATGGTCTCGAGCGCCGGATCCTGACCGATGATCCGCTCGCGAAGGCGGTCTTCGAGATCCATCAGTTGAGAGAGCTCGCTCTCCCCAATTCTGCTTATCGGGATGCCCGTCATGGAGGAGACTACATTGGCAACCATGTCCGCGGTGACGGTGATAGGCCTTAACTCGGAGAGCCACCTGCTTCGCTCGGCCATCAGATTCGCTCTCAGTTCCTCTATCTTCTCCCGAAGTATCGCCGCCTGGTCGAATTTCCTCTGCTCAGCGAGAGCACGGCGTTCGGCCTCGCACTCGGCCATCTCACGGTCGAGTTCGCAGAGCTTCTCCGGTTCACCGCACGATGTCAGGCGGGTCTTGGCGCCGGTTTCGTCCATGACGTCTATTGCCTTGTCGGGAAGGAACCTGCCGCTGATGAACCTGTCTGCCAATCGCGCGCAGGATTCTATTGCATCGGGTGTGTAGGCGGTGCCATGGTGATCTTCATAGCTCTTCTGGAGTCCTTCGAGAATCTCGATGGTCTGCTCCACGGAAGGAGGATCGATCGGGATGGGCTGGAACCTCCGCTCGAGGGCTCCGTCCTTCTCGATTCGCTTCCTGTACTCGTCCAGTGTCGTTGCGCCGATACACTGGAAGTCACCGCGTGCAAGAGCCGGTTTCAGGAGGTTGGCCGCGTCGATCGCACCCTCTGCAGCCCCCGCACCTACGATGCAGTGAACCTCGTCAATGAAGAGGATGATGTTCCCGGCCTCGACTATCTCCTTTATCAGGACCTTGAGCCGTTCCTCGAACTGCCCCCTGTACTTGGTTCCTGCGATGACCCCCGCCATGTCAAGGGCGAGAACCTTCTTATCCTGGAGAGCAGGAGGTATCCTGTTCTCGGCGATCATGCTGGCAAGTCCCTCGACGATTGCCGTCTTCCCCACGCCGGGTTCACCAATGAGAACAGGGTTCGATTTCTTCCGCCTGCAGAGAACCTGTATGACCCTGTTTATCTCGTTCTCCCGTCCGATCACCGGGTCCAGTTTGTTGTTGTTAGCCATTTCGGTGAGATCACGGCAGAAGAAATCGAGGGCGCTTGTCGCTTCCTCTTCGGAGCCGGGTTTGTCGACGCCGGGCAGTTTCTGGACCTCGGCCACTGCGTTCTCCAGCGTGATCGACATCTCGCGAAGAAGGGTTGAAGCCATGCAGCTGCCGACCGAGAGCAGGCCGAGGAGGAGGTGCTCTGTTCCAACCCTCGTCTGCTTCAGCAGATCTGCCTGTCTGCTTGCTTCATGGAGGACTATTCTCGCCTTGGTAGTCCAGCCGATCTCGTGTCTGGGAACCGTCATTCCGGGAGGCTTGCGCATGAAGCCCTCGAGCCTGAACCTGAGCTCGGGCGGTGAGACTCCGAGTCCCTGGAGCACAGAGATGGCCGCAGCGCCACGGACCGATATCAAACCGTACAGGATGTGCTCGGAGCCGACCTTGGTCTGACCGGCCTTGCTGGCCTCTGCCCTGGCTATGTTGAGAGAACTCCTGGCCCTCTCACTGAACTGCTCAGGCAAGCTTCCTCCCTGCTAGAAATGTAATCTACCTCTGCGTGGTACGTATGTTCCCCGCCCCGGATCAGAATGTGACCAGACACCCATCGGTAAGATGATACCTGACGTGAGCCCTGTCAGCCAGAGCGCGGCTGTGCGTCACCATGACGAATGCCTGGTTCCTGCTCTCCGCCAGAGCAAAGAGCATGTCTTCTACAAGAGACCTGGAAGCGGCATCGAGGTTCCCCGTCGGCTCATCGGCGAGAATGACAGCCGGTTCGCACACAAGGGACCTCGCCACCGCAGCCCTCTGTCTCTCTCCACCGGACACCTGTGACGGGAAATGCTCCCCCCTCGCGGTCAGATCGACCTCCTCGAGCAGCTGACCCGCCATCTCCAGGCTCCGGGGTCTGGAAATTCCTGCAAGCATCGCCGGCATGGCCACGTTCTCCAGAATAGTGAACTCGTTGAGCAGGTGATGAAACTGGAAGACGAAGCCGATAGACCTGTTGCGAAGTACCGCCCGGCGCCCCTCCCCTGCTGACCAGGCGTCCTCTCCCAGGATGGTTACCACACCGCTGTCTGGTGTGTCGAGAAGCCCGATGACGTGCAGGAGGGTGCTCTTGCCCGACCCGCTCGGACCCATGATTGCTGCGACCTCTCCCCTGCCGACCGAGAGGTCGATTCCCTTCAGGATGGAGAGGTAAGTATCTCCCTGGCTGTACGACTTCCAGATTGCCTCTGCCCTTAGTACCGTTGATTCGTCATTCATAGCGTACAGCCTCCGCAGGTGACCTTCTCAGGGATGAGAGAGCCGGCAGAAGGGAAACTACCAGGCAGGCTCCAACAGTGGCCAGTGTGATCAGCAAGGCTGTGCCTGGCTGAAATTTCCCGGGTAAAACGTCGATCCAGTAGACGCTGCTCTCGAGCCTGATCGGGAAGAACCTGTTCACGAAGAAGACGCAGAGACCCGAAAAGGCGAATCCGGCAAATGCACCGAATGCGCCGATCATCCCGCCCTGGACGACCGAGGTTCCCAGCACGGTTGACGGAGACGCTCCCATCGCCCGCAGGACTCCGATGTCCCTCCGGTGCTCGAGGGAGATCATGGAGATTGCACTGGAGAGGTTGAGCAGAGCCACGACGGTGATCAGGGCCAGAACCACAGTCATGGCCATTCTCTCGAGGCCCAGGGCCCTGAAGAGATTCCCGTGGTAGGTCAGAAAGGCATCGCATGTCAGGTAGCTGGGGTGTCTGGCGGAGACGTACTCCTCTCTGAGTCTCTCGTTGAGCACCTCGGCGGAAGGCAGAGGGTCAGTGCCCTCGGTCAGGCCGATCCCGATCGAGGTTGCGAACACGGTCCTGCTGAAGAGGATCCTCGCCAGCGAGATGTCGATGAAGACCAGCGATTCGTTGTACTCCTCCAGGCCCATGTCCACAACGCCGGCGATACGCACCGGTATGATCGTATCGACGAGTATCCTGCCGGCTCCGGAGAGCTGAGCCGTTTCCGTGGAAGCCATTCTAATGATGTCCCCCGTTGTCACACCGAGCCTCGAGGCAAGAGCCGTGCCGATCACGGCTCCTTCCCGGGATTCGTCCGGATCGACTGATTCGCCGATCCCGGTGATCAGCCCTTCGGTCTCCCAGTCGACTCCTCTCACGACCACACCTGCCACTTCACCGTTCTCCCCTGCTGCAACCGCAGTTTTCTCGATGAAGGGCGATACGGCGGTGACCCCATCCATTTCGAGAGCGATTCCGGCAACCATCTCGAGGTCCTCCGGTCCAATCATCACGTTACCGGGCGCCCTCACCAGGAGAGGAGGATTCAGAGCCGACAGGTAATGCCTTATGGAGGACTGGAATCCGCCCATGAAGGCCTGCATCAGTATCAGGGCCGACACCCCGATGGCGATTCCGACGACGGATAGAACAGAGACGGTCCTTATGAAGAGAGAATGGGATCTGCTGAAGATTTGTCTGTAAGCGATGCTGAGTATAAGTCCGGTCTTCACTCCCGCTCCCTGCCGTCAGTTCCGTGTCCGTCTGAGCTGAGGGAAGAGGATGGTGTCACGAATGGACCCTGTGCCAGTGAGGAGCATCACCATCCTGTCGACTCCGATTCCCATTCCCCCTGCTGGAGGCATTCCTGTCTCGAGAGCATAGAGAAAATCCTCGTCCACCTCACCTTCGCGGTGTCCGTCTGCCACTGCCTGGCTCTCGAGGACCTTCCGCTGGAAGAGGGGGTCGTTCTGCTCGCTGAAAGCGTTCGCTAGTTCAAGTCCGGCGGTAAATGCCTCGAACCTCTCGGTGATCCCGGTCGTTCCGTCCTTCTTCAGCTTTGCAAGGGGCGAGAGCTCCTCCGGGTAGTCGACGACGAAGCTGGGCTCTACAATCCTGTCGGCCACGTAATGGTCGAAGAGCCTGTCGAGCAGCGTGATGCGGTCTGACACCCCCGGGGAGATCTCGAGGTGATCCGAGAGCTTCCTGAGGTCAGCGGGAGACCAGGAGAAGAGATCCTCTCCGCTGGCTTCCCGGAGCGAGTCAATAAAGCCTATCCTCCTGTACGGGGGCGTGAGGTCAATTCGCATATGGAGGAAGTCGATTTCGAGACTCCCGCCCAGAGCTCCTGCAGCTGCAGTCATCATTTCCTCGAAGCGCGTCATCATCGTACCGTAATCGGCCCAGGCTTCGTAGAGCTCCAGCTGTGTGAACTCGGGGCTGTGAGTCCTGTCGATACCCTCGTTCCTGAAGTCCTTGCCAAGTTCGTAGACCTTTTCGATGCCCCCGGCGAGAAGCCTCTTCAGGTAGAGCTCGGTCGCGATCCTCAGGTAAAACGTCTGATCGAGAGAGTGGTACTCGGTGACGAAGGGATCGGCCGCCGCTCCACCGTAGAGAGGCTGGAGGATCGGTGTTTCGACCTCGAGGAAACCACTCTCGTCGAGGTATCTCCGGAGGGCGGTTACGATCCTGCTCCGAGCCTCGAACCTCTCCCTCGATGCCGGATTCGTCAGCAGGTCCACGCACCGGTGCCGGAACATGAGGTCGGGGTCGCTGACAGCGTCGTGTGCGATACCTTCCGGGTCAGTTTTTACCACCGGGAGAGGCCTTACACTCTTGCACAGCAGTCTGAGCTCTTCCACTCTGATCGATAGCTCACCCATCCTCGTATTGAAGAGCGGTCCCTTCACCCAGAGAATATCCCCGAGATCCAGCTTCTGGAGCAGGGCCCAGTCGGCTTAACCCAGGACCTTTACGTTCAGGTAGAGCTGGATAGCACCGGTCTGGTCCTCGATGTCCGCGAAGACCGTCTTGCCGTGTTCGCGCTTTCCGCGGATCCTGCCAGCCACAGCGTGAGAATCTTCGGTCTCGCCGAGTGACCGAGCGTCGGCTACTGGAATCCTCTCGGGCGTTCGTGCAGGATACGGATCCGCTCCCAGCCCCTCCCGAAGGTCTCTGAGCTTTGCGAGTCTCTGCTCCATCTGATCGCTGTGCCCACTGCTCATCGTCATGCCCCCTGGCTGTCATCCCTGAGGAATGCCTCGATAAAATCCTGGATGTCCCCGGTGAGAATTCCGTCTACATCGGATGTCTCCATTCCCGTCCTGTGATCCTTCACCATACGGTAGGGCTGGAGTACGTACGATCTGATCTGATTCCCCCAGGATACATCGACCTTCTCCTTCTCGATCCTGGCCTTTTCCTCCTGGCGCTTCTTCTCTTCATGTTCGTAGAGCCTCGCCCTGAGGATCTTCATGGCAACCTCTCTGTTCCTGTGCTGGGATCTCTGGTGCTGGCAGGGTACCGTGATGCCTGTAGTGAGGTGGGTCATCCTGACGGCTGAATCGGTCTTGTTGACGTGCTGCCCCCCGGCGCCGCTCGCACGGAATGTATCGACCCTGACATCGTCATCCCGGATCTCGATCTCTATATCGACTTCCAGGTCAGGAAGAGGGTACACCGAGGCGAAGCTCGTGTGTCTCCTGTGGTTCTGGTCGAAAGGCGACCTGCGCACGAGCCTGTGGATGCCCGCCTCAGCACGCAGGTAGCCGTAAGCGTAAGGCCCCTTCATGGAGACGATGGCTTCCCTGATCCCGGCTTCCTCACCCTCCTGGTAGCTCATGACCTCTATCTCGAAACCCTGTTTCTCGCCCCAGTAGATGTACATCCTGAAGAGCATGTCGGCCCAGTCCTGACTGTCTATCCCACCTGCCCCGGGTCGTATCGAGAGGATCACGTCGCTGTTGTCGTGGGGACCCGAGAGCATTTGCCGGAACTCCAGCCTGTCGAGCTTCTCGTCCATCTCCGAAAGCCGTTCTGAGTAGTCCGCCTCGAGGTCGGCATCATATTCCGCTTCGAGAAGTTCAGCCGCGGCAGCGACATCACCCTGAAGAATCACGAGGCTGGAGATGGGTTCAATCCAGTCGCGGACCTTCCTGTGATCGGATATTGTTTTCAACGCCTTCTTACGGTCGTCCCAGAAATCGGGCTGCGACATTTGCCGGCTGAAACCGGCCTCCTTTTTCAGAAGCCTGGAGAAGTCAAAGACGCTCCTTCAGAAGGTCGAGTCTGGTCGTTACTTTCTGCAGTCTATCCTTGAAGTTGTCGAGAGACATCTACTTGAGACCTTTCAGTTATAACCGGGCTGCACCGCCCAAAACGTTTGCGCGAATATACGCAATTCACCGTGGAAGAGGTTATCGGATAGTGTTTTCATCTTGACCCGGACCCCGTGAGAGAATATTCTGCCGTCTACCCGGAGGGAGTATCTGTGATTGAAGATTTTGCAGCGTATCTTCTAGCGCTGCGGGACACCTTCAGTGTGCACCTGGTGTTCGGGGTGGGAATCCTCCTGGCAGGCAGTTATTTCCTCGGAAAGCTCGCTGTCAGGGCAGGCATACCGGCAATAACGGGCTTCATTGTCGCCGGTCTCCTGCTGGGTCCCAGTACTCTGGGATTCGTACACGAGAACCTCGCAGAGTCCCTGGACATGGTAACCGAGCTGGCTCTGGCGATAATAGCCCTGGTCATAGGAAGCGAATTCAGCCTCGCGAAGCTGAGGCGCATCGGCAGGGCAGTTGTGGTGATCACACTTGCACAGCTCCTGGCTACGTTCCTGATAGTCACGACCGCCCTGTCACTCACCGGAATAATCCCTCTTCCTGCCGCAGCTCTTCTCGGTGCCATCGCCTCTGCGACCGCACCCGCAGCCACCGTGGCGATAGTGAGAGACCTCAAAGCGAGGGGACCCTTCGTGGATCACCTCTACGGAGTCGTGGCCCTGGACGATGCAGGCTGTGTTCTCCTCTTCTCGGTCGTCGCAGCCTTCGCCGGAACTTCTCTGGGTGGGGCAGGCGTTTCGTTCCTCGCTTCACTTGGTCATGCGATGGTCGAGATATGCTCTTCCCTCTTACTGGGTGCCCTGGCCGGATTCCTCCTTCATCTCTTCACGAGGAGACTGGAGAGGAACAATGAGATATTCATCATATCACTCGGCATGATCTGCATACTGACCGCAGTGGCAACCTCCCTCAACCTGTCGCCTCTTCTCGGCGGTATGGCTGCAGGTGCGGTACTCGCGAACTTCTCTCGCAAGAGCATCAGGGTTCTGTCTGTCCTCGATTCGCTGTCACCGCCGCTGTACGCCGCCTTCTTCGCCATTGCCGGAACGGAGCTCAATCTCTCCGTCTTCTCCTCGGGTCCTATCCTTCTCCTCGGGCTTCTCTTCATAATAGCAAGGGCTGTCGGTAAGTACGGCGGAGTATTCACTGGTGCTGTTATAGCCAGGTCAGACTGCCTGGTCAGGCGGTACCTGGGCCTGGCAATGCTGCCCCAGGCGGGAGTAGCCATCGGTCTGGCACTTTTCCTTCAGACCGCTCCCGTCCTCCAGGGGCTTGGTGTGGAGTTATCCGGAATGATGGTCAGTATAGTGCTCCTGTCGGTATTCGTGAACGAGCTTGTCGGTCCTCCGGTCTCCAAGTACGCTGTCGTAAAAGGAGCCACACTCTAGAGGAATGTGAATGGAAATTTCGAACGCTCTATCGCTGGAAAGCTGCTCGGTCGCTCTTACATCGCGTAAAGCCGACGAGGTCCTGGAAGAGCTTGCTGGGCTGATCCTGACGTCTCCGGAGGCTGCCGGGATACCGGTCGGCACCATTGTGGAAGGCCTCAGGCAGAGAGAAGAGCTCGGCTCTACCGGTTTCGGCAACGGTGTCGCCATACCCCACTGCAAGATCCCCGGAATGAAGCACTTTGCGATGGCCCTGGGCATATCACGCGGAGGAGTGCCCTTCAAATCGATGGACAAACACAGCGTCCATATCTTCTGCTGTATCGTCGGTCCCGAGGATGATACCGAAGGTCATCTTCGACTGCTCGCCGCAACGGCCAGGGTGCTTGCGATAGGAAAAGCGCGGTACGAGCTGATACGAAGCGAGACACCCTATGCTCTCCGGGAAGAGTTCCTTTACCACACGGCACCCGCGACCGCGATGAACGGAGTGGAAACGGGAGAAGCGAAGAAGCTTCTCATGATTGTAGTGCAGGACAAGGAATGGTTCAGTGAAATAATGGAGCTCTTCCTCGAACTCGGTGTCATAGGTGCCGTTACAACCGAGTCGAGCATGATGGGACCTGTCCTGTCAAACGTCCCGATATTCGCCGGTTTCATGGACGTACTCGGCAGATCCCGACCGGAGCCCAAGACGATGATGGCCCTGGTCCCGGAGAACTCCCTCAACGACATCATATCGGCCATAGAGGAAATCACAGGAGACCTCGACACCCACCGCGGAGCGTGCATAATCGTGCTCAGTCCGGACCTCATCCGGGGGAGCCTGGAGACGGTCTGACGACATCCGCTGTCTCTCTGAGTGCTGGGAAGGATTCTGATGGGCAACCTTTCGGCCCTTATGCGTGAGCTGTTCGACAGGATAGAAGCGAACAACCTCTGGAGACAGAGGCAGTGCGTGAACCTGATACCTTCCGAGAACACCCCCAGCCCCCTGGTGAAGATCTGCGAACTGTGCGACCCGGCAGGCCGCTACGCCGAGCACCGCACCATGAAGGGGAAGGAAATCTACTTCTACCAGGGGATCGGATTCATCCAGGACATAGAGCACGAAGCACAGAACGCTCTCAGGGAGTACTTCGACTGCCTCGAGGTGGAGCTCCGCCCGGTGAGCGGACAGATGGCAAACGAGGTTGTCTTCAAGGCCGTCACCAGGTTCGTCAACCGGGCCTCTCCGGAAGGGACATTCAGGAGACTGCGCTCGGTGATGAACAACAACCTCGGGAAAGGCGGGCATCTCTCGAGCCAGCCCATGGGCGCCCTCTTCAACTTCGTGGACCTGAACCCCGATACAGGTGAAGAGAACTGCATCAACTTCCCTGTGAGACAGAACAACCTCTACAGGATCGACGAGGAGAGGATGCTCGAACTCGCGGACGAGCACAGGCCAGAGCTCGTAATCTTCGGGAAGAGCATGTTCCTCTACCCCGAACCGGTGAAGCTGCTCGCCGACTTCGTAATGGACTGGGAGGACCGTCCGGTCATCATGTACGACATGGCGCACGTGCTCGGGATCCACGGAGCCTTCCAGGCACCTCTCACCGACGGTGCGGACCTGATCACGGGTTCTACACACAAGACCTTCTTCGGGCCACAGCGCGGCATCGTGGTCAGCAACATGGCGAAGAAAACCCCGATGCGGAAACTCTGGCTGGACGTGAAGAGCAGGGCTTTCCCCGGCAGCACAAGCAACCATCACCTCGCCACCCTTCTCGGGCTCCTCGTAGCTACCAGGGAGATGAACGCCTTCAGGGACGAGTATCAGGGGCAGGTCCTTCGAAACGCAAGAGCTTTCGCAAAGCACCTTGTCGACAACGGGCTCAGTGTTGAGGGAGAACCCTCCGATGGCTACACCCACACACACCAGGTTGTCATTCGCGTCTCAGACTACGGCGATGGGGCCGAGATAGCAATGAAGCTCGAGGAGAGCAACATCATCGTGAACTACCAGGCGCTGCCGGATGACGCGACGTTTCTGATCTCCAGCGGGATAAGGACCGGTGTATCCGAGATGACCCGGTTCGGCATGAATGAAGAGGATTTCGGCCCCCTTGCAGAGCTCATGGCAGCAGTAATAATCAGAGGTGAGGATGTCGGGGAAAAGGTCTCCGAATTCAGAAACCGTTTTCTCAACATGAGGTACTCGCTGCCGCTCGAGGAAAGCCTGGAGCTGGTCTCGGGAGCCCTTGCCTCGTCCTTCCCCACAAACGACTACGCCAGGATGTTCTCCGACAACCTGAGGTCATATGCAAAGTAATATTAGCATACTGATGATAATATATGGAATGTTATCATGATTCATCTCTGCATCCTCCTGCTCACTGCCACATGCCCCTGCGAGGACAGGATAGGCATCGATGAACTGACCGGACTCTGGCAGGCGAATACATGTATAGGGTCGGGCCTTTCCGATGTCTGGTTCTTCATGCCCGACGGCGCTTTCCTCTTTCGCACCAGTTCCATGAACGGGTCTGAACGGCTCCGTGAGTGGAGCGGCACCTTCGATGTCCTCGGTGACACGCTCAGGTTGACGATCATCTCGAAAATAGTCGAGGAAGGCGGTCATATCGAGCTCTACGACGGTTCTGCATCCATCGTTACGGACTCGATCCTGGTAGACACCGAGACCGTGGTGAGAGCTGTAGAGCCTCCCGAAACCATGGATCTCATCATCGGCTTCCTCGGTATCGAGACGATGGAGGAGAACCCGGACCTTCCCGCCGACCTCTACAGGCTAGACCTGGACGGTACTACCTACTGGCGCTTTGCTTCCGATCCGGAGTCGGCCAGGGAGCTGCTCGGCATCTAGAACCTGAACAGGAGCACAACAAGAGGAACCGCCAGGATCAGCATCGGTACGAAAGCTCTTTTTGCGAAGATAACTTCCCTCTCTTTTGCTGATCCGAGTTCCCACTTCCGGAAAAGCGGTCTGACAATCAGACCGAGTAGAAGCATCCAGACCAGAAAATCGACGGTCGTTCCCCATCGTATTTCAAAGCCAACGACGTTAAAGTTGAAATTCTCGAGCAGACTTATTATGAATGACCTCCCGAAAATCCTTGTCGAAACGAACCGTGATATGCCAGCCGTGAAATAACTGAAGATCATCACGGTCAGCACCGAAACCGACAACCAGCCTTTCCTGCCTATCAGCCCGAGAACAAAACCGCAGATAAGTACCGGAAAGCAGACATACAGGATGTCATGCATGCTGATAGGGAGAAGTTTTCCAGAAAGGACCGATTCGGGCCCGTAATCATGACGGTAGAGCCTGTCTCTATCTCAAGGCTGAGATTCTCGAGAACCATCTGCTTTCCGTACCCGTAGAACAGGCTATCGATCCGGATCATCCGACGGTTCTCCCTCCAGTTTTTCACTCAGGATCCCGAGGATCTGACTTGACGTAAAACCGAGCTCTACGGCTCGAGCTATGTACTCGTCGGTGTATTCAGAGAGGATGCGGATTCTGTCATCCCGTAGCATGACACTGTCTGCCGCTACAAACACACCAGAACCGGCGCGGGAGGCTACAAATCCCTCGTATTCCAGCTGACCGTAGGCTTTCGCGACGGTATTCGGGTTGATACGAAGAAGCGTTGCAAGCTCCGTGATGGAAGGCAGCCTCTCCCCTTCCTGCAACCTGCCGGATGCGATGTGAAGCCTGATCTGGCGCTTGAGTTGCTCGTAGACCGGAAGCGCTGACCTGGTGTCGATGATGAACAAGAATGCCTCCCCGATTCAATTGTACTACAATAATAGTACACTAGTACAATATGTCAAGTTTCTACTCCGGAAACGGTTTCAGAGGGTATCCGGGCGCCGGACGGACGTCCGTTCTGCTTTCATTGACAGGCAGTTGCATCGTCGCTATAAGGTCTGATAATGTCAAGAAAATGTTTATATGCTAAAGGGGGTAGCATATGAGGGCGTTCGGAGTCTGTACTTCACTACTCATTCTTGCACTCGTCTCAACCGTCTCAGCCGACTGGGAACACATTGGCCCCGAAGGCGGATCCGTCGGGTTCATCCATCAGTCATTCACTGATTGTGACCTGCTCTACGCTTTCGCGGGATCCGGTGAGTCCTATGTCATCGTCAAATCAACGGATGGCGGGGACAACTGGAACCCCACCGGTGGGGGAATCGACGAACGCCTCAATACGACCGCGATCGGTCCAGACGGTACGCTGTATGCCGGCACAACGGATACAATCCTCTCCTCGGGCGATGAAGGGTTGACTTGGACGGTACACACACTTACCGGATTCACACCCATTGCCATCACAGCACATCCGACTAATCCGGATTTCGTCTATGCGGCTGGTACGGAGGTTGTCGGAACCACTTACTGGATTACAATGGCGGTGACGGTCAACGGGGGCTCCACGTGGAACCTGGACAGGATCACCTCATCCTATGAGGGCTTCGGCAGGAGCATCGACGTCAGCGAATCATCTCCGAACACTATCTACCTGGGAGGACAGAGCAGGTCACCCAACGAGCCAAAGCTCTTCCGATCAATCAATGGAGGCGGTTCCTGGAGCGAGATAGCGTATACGGGCTGGAACGGTGGAGGCAGCATGTACTCCGTAGCCATCCATCCCACTACTCCGACCACAGTTCTGGCTGCAACCTCCAACGGCATTTACAGGACCACCGACGGGGGAACCAGCTGGACCCAGACATCCTCCAGTACTTTCTACCATTGGGGGATGCAGTACTCTCTGGATAACCCGAGCGTGGTTGTCGCAGGCGGTAAGACCTACTTCCTCCGGAGTCTCAATGGAGGTGTCAACTGGACTACCCACACCACGGGTCTTCCTGGGGGAGCAGTCCAGTCAGTAGTTCCTGACTGGAGCAATTCCTCCAGGGTACTTACCGCCAGTTTCGCTGGCATCTACAGGTCGGACAACACCGGCACTTCCTGGTATGCCACTAATGGCGGCCTCTACCTGGGGAGTGTACTCTGTCTCCACCGAACCGACTCGACACCCTATGCACTCTACGCTTCACTTGTTGACCTGGGTTTATTCAGGACTACCGACAATGGCAACACATGGGAATCGATAGAAACCCCGCTCGACTGCGGGAATCTGTGCACGGTGGTGACCCAGTCAGGTAATCCGAACCGGGTCCTGGTCCTCGAAGGGACTGGTTGAGGCTACGCGCAGCTCTACATGAGCACAGACGGAGGTTCCGTCTGGACAGAAATCGACGCGAATTACTTCACCGACGGTGCAGACATGATCCTGGACGCTATCTCGAGCGGAACGGTCTGGTCTTCCGGGGACCGCAACAATCACATGGCCGTCTCCAAGTCGACCAACTGGGGAAGTTCCTGGTCGCGTAACGAACTCAGCACTCTTATAGGCAAGACCTACACGTTGGCTATCGACCCGGACCTCAACAACACCGTGTATGCCGGAGGTTATGAGAACAGCCTCCCGGCCATCTACAGGACGACCAATGGAGGTACGAGCTGGAGCAAACTTACGGCTTCCGGTCTCACTGGCTACATCTGGGACCTCGTAATAGACCCGGATGACACCAGCATCATCTACGCCGCTACCGAGAGCGGTATCTACAAATCAACAAACAGCGGAAGCAGCTTCTCGAAGATATCGGGCAGCATCGGATACACGAAGTGCCTCTTCATGGACCCTGACGACAACACCGTGATCTATGCCGCTACCTACGGACAGGGCATCTGGATGACCGACAACGCCGGTTCAACCTGGCAGGAGATGAACGCAGGGCTGGACGAGATCCTGACCACATCGATTTCCCTCAATCCTGATACCTGGCTCTTCTGCGGTTCAGAGGGACGATCGGTTCTTAGATACGACATCGAAGTCGGAATCGGGGAGGCATCGGGAGCCCCGGTCAGGGAATTCATCCTGCATGCATCGCCGAATCCCGTTCTCGGAGCGGTCACTATTCAGTGTATGATTTCCGAGGCTGGCGAGGTCCGTATGGCGATATACGATGTCACAGGCCGTCTCGTAACCGATCTGATAGACGGCACCATGCCCTCGGGAGTACTGAACCTCGTCTGGAATGCAGGCGAGGAAGCCGCTCCGGGCGTCTACTTCCTGGTGCTTTCGACAGGTGAATCGGTTTACACGGAAAGGCTCGCAGTCATCAGGTAATCGGGACTACGGCGATTCAGATAATGTGATATGCCCTCGGGGGGAGGATGCATGAGATTCCTGACGCTTACGATTTGCCTAGTGGCTTTCGGGCTGTGCAGTACAGCCTCTGGCTATTGGGAATCCATCGGTCCGGAGGGTGGCGCAATCAACTACATCTTCCAGTCACATACGGACAGCGACCTATTCTATGCAGTCTACGGTGGAAAAACAGAAACAGCCATGCTCAAGTCCACAGATACCGGTGCAAACTGGGTATACGTAGGCACTCCATACAGCGGGAGATTCAACACTATGGAGATCGGCATCACCGGAACTCTCTATGGCGGTGGCACCGACACACTGTACAGGTCGACTGACGAGGGACAGACCTGGATCCCTGCTTCCGTGCCGGACTTTCGTCCAGCAGACTTCGATGTTCACCCGACGAATCCTGACATCGTCTTCGCCACCGGTCACATCATCTCTGGCGGCAACTACTACATATCCATTGCAAAGACGACCAATGGCGGTGCTTCCTGGACTGTCACCCAGGTCTCGACAGCCTTCAGCGGCTACGGCAGGTGTATCGCCGTAAGCCCCTTTTCGCCTGATATCATATACGTGGGAGGGGCATCCAAAAGCACTAACGAACCGAAGCTCTTCCGTTCCACCGATGGTGGAAGTTCCTGGAACGAGGTCATATATATCGGCTGGGCCAGCGACTACAACATGAACTCCCTGGTAATCCACCCGATCAATCCGAACACCGTGTGCGCAGCTACGCAGAGCCATATCTACAGGACTACGAACGGTGGGGTGAGCTGGTCGAGAACCGGTACCGGCAGGGACTACAGCTATGAAATGGTCTGGTCGGTCGATGACACCTCGGTAATCTTCGTCAGCGCGAAAGATGTCGTATACAGGAGTCTCAATGGCGGTGTATCGTGGACCGCACACTCCTCTGGGCTCGTGTCGGGGACTCACCAGTCCCTCGCCGCTGACTGGAGCAACTCGGCCAACGTCTATACAGTGAGCCACCTGGGGATCTACAGGTCTCAGAACACCGCAACCTCCTGGCTCCCCTCCAACGGGGGATTCCTCACAGCCGAGGTCATTGCCTTCTGCCCTGTCGATTGCAGCCCGTGGACATTCTACATGTCCGTCGGCACATTCGGCATCTACCGGAGTACCGACAATGGGGCTACACTCGACTTCCTGAGCACTCCCCTGGACTGTGGTGACGTCTGTGCGCTGGGCACCCCACCCGGCAACCCTAACAGAGTGCTGGCGCTCGAAGGGGTCGGTTGAGGCAACGCTCAGCTCTACATGAGCACAGACGGAGGTTCCGTCTGGACGGAAATCGACTCGGAATACTACACCGACGGTGCTGATCTGATCGTAGACCCGGCGACCACTGGAGTGGTCTGGACTGCAGGATACCGATCCGATCACATGGCGGTGTCGAGAACGACCAACTGGGGCAGTTCCTGGGAGAGGGACGAACTGAGCACACAGACCGGTGAAGTCTACACGCTTGCCATGGACCCCGATGATCAGGGCATAGTCTACGCAGGCGGCTACGAGAGCAGCGCATCCGCCATCTACCGGACTACAAACAGCGGTGTGAGCTGGATCAAGCTCACCGCTTCGGGTCTTTCCGGGTACGTTCACGATCTTATCATCGATCCTGTTGACACTGGTATTATCTATGCCGCCACCGAAAGCGGTATCTACAAATCCATCAATGGAGGTATATCCTTCGTCAAGGTATCCGGGAGCGTTGGCTATACGAACTCGCTCTTCCTGGACCCCGGGGACAATCTGACTGTCTACGCTGGAACAGAGTCTCAGGGCGTGTACGTAACCCACAACGCCGGATCTACATGGCAGGAGATGAACGACGGGCTGGCCGAGATGACCGTGAACGCAGTCGCGGCCAGATCCGGGGAGTGGGCATTCGCAGGGACAGAGGAATCATCGGCTTACCGCTGGGACCTCTTTGTCGGCATCGAGGGAGAAGAAGGCGTCTCAATCGGAGGGCGTACTCTCTCCACCGCACCTAACCCTGCATTCGGATCAGTCGTCGCGGCGTACAGCCTTGAAGAGGGTTCCGATGTCATCCTGTCCGTATATGACATGTCCGGTCGCCTCGTCACCGGTCTGGTCGACGGATACAGGATTGCCGGAACACATTCGATCGTTTGGAACGCGGCTGCGGAAGGAGCCGCATCTGGAATCTACCTCTTCCGCCTGTCTGCGGGCGAAGGCGAGACGTTATCGGGAAGACTGGTTCTTCTTCGCTGAACGGAACCAGAGACGGCATGCCGCGACGTGGGGTCGCGGCTGGAAAAGAACAGGCTGCAGGGAGGACAGAATGAGATTGACCTGCATATGTACTCTGCTGTTCGTACTGGGGCTCGGAACGGTCGCTCTGGGCGACTGGGAGTCGATAGGACCCGAAGGCGGTCCGGTTGACTACGTATTCCAGTCCGGCACGGACAGCGATCACCTGTACGTGGGCTGCGGCAGCAGTCCTGTCAGGATCCTGGAATCGACCGACGGTGGAGATACGTGGGACACCGCCGGTTCATGCAGCGCGTACTTCTACTCAATGACCATCGGTCCCACGGACATCCTCTGGGGAGGCGCCTACGGAAGGATCTGGAAGTCAACCAACGGTGGCCAGTCCTGGACCAGTACTACCGTAACAGGCTTCCTGCCATGGGGTCTGACTGCTCATCCGACCGATCCCGACATAATCTACGGGGCGGGTTACCAGTACAGCGGCGGCTCCTACTACATGGCCTTTGCCAGAAGCACCAATGGGGGCAGCACCTGGACCGTGATGAACCTGACGACGGCATACCAGGCCTACGGCCGCTGTGTAGGGGTAAGTGCTTCGAATCCTGACATCGTCTACGTCAGCGGTTACAGCAGGACATTGCCATCCAATCCAAAACTCTTCAAGTCGACGAATGGCGGTGACTCCTTCACGGAGATAACTAATCCCGCCTGGGATCCAGACTACTACATGTACTCCGTTGCGATACACCCCACCAATCCCGACATCGTGCTCGCTGGAACGTATTACAACATCTGGCGGTCCACCAACGGGGGCACAAGCTGGGTCGAAGCGGGATCAAACAAGTACGCCAACTACTGCATCAGGTTCTCCGGAGACGATCCAAACGTCGTCTTCTCGGGCGGCAGCAGTTACATCTACCGGAGCCTCAACGGGGGAGTCTCCTGGACCAACCACAACACCGGTCTCGGTGGCGGTCCATACAAGTCGGTAGTCGCTGACTGGAGCTCCACCGCCAGCGCCTTCACCGGATGCCCGTCCGGCTTCTACCTGTCAACGAGCACGGGCACCTCCTGGACGGCCTCCAATGCAGGACTCCTTATTGGTGACGTACTGGCCTTCTGCTCAGTCGACTGCTCGCCTTATACCCTCTACATGTCCGCGGCGGACCTGGGCATGTTCCGTACCACCAACGATGGAGACAGCTGGGAAACACTGGGAACACCACTCGGCTGCGGTGATGTATGTGCTGTGGCCACACCACCGGGGAATCCTGATATCCTGTACGCCCTCGAAGGAACCGGTTGAGGCTACGCAGAGCTCTTCAAGAGCACAGACGGAGGTTCCGTCTGGACAGAAATCGACTCGGATTACTATTCCGATGGCACAGACATGATCGCCGACCACACCAACCCCAACACAATCTGGACCTCAGGGTACTCCACGTACATGCTCGCATCAAGAACAACCAACGGCGGGAGTTCCTGGACCAGGTACCAGCTGACTGTTTCGACCGGGAGAGCCTACACGATCGAGATGGATCCAGCCGATAACGACATGGTCTACGTAGGCGGCTATGAGGGCACCAGTCCTGCCATATACGTTACGGCAAACGGCGGCTCGAGCTGGTCCAAGCTCACCGCTTCAGGGCTTTCGGGCTACGTCTACGATCTCGCGCTGCATCCGACCGACGCCAACACCATTTACGCTGGAACCGCCAGCGGAATCTACAGATCTGTGAACGGCGGCAGCTCGTTCTCGAAACTTGGAACCGTAGGGCATACCAGGAGCCTTCTGATCAATCCTATGGACACCAGCACCGTATATGCCGGGACCTACTCCCAGGGTGTCTGGGTCAGCTACGACGGCGGGAGCAGCTGGCAGGAGATGAACGACGGGCTGGACGCGACCAAGGTGAATGCCCTCGCGATCAACCCCGACAACTGGGTATTCGCCGGCACAGGCAGCAGTTCTTGCTACCGTTGGAACATCGGTACCGGTATCGGAGAAGCCGCTGGTGCTCCGCTGACTCCTGTCAGCGCGTACGCTGCACCCAATCCGGTGCATTCCACGGCATCAATTCACTTCACGCTCATCGATCCGGGTAATGTGAGACTTGCCGTATACGACATGAGCGGACGGCTGGTTTCGACCCTTGTTGATGGCGGCCTGAACGCAGGTGCTCATTCGGTGGTATGGAACGCCGTCGACGAGGGCGCTGCAGCCGGTGTCTACTTCTTCAGGCTCGAGGCCGAAGGAGAGACGCAGACCGGAAGGCTCGTACTGATCAGGTAGACCACGGAACTACTGCCCTGGCAGAAGAAGCCCGGCTCGACGAGCCGGGCTTCTTTACTATCCGGACGACGGGAAGGTGCTACTTCGAGTAGAACTCCACCACCATTCTCTCTTCTACCTCTACCGAGACATCTTCCCTCGCTGGAAGGGTCTTTACCGTGATTTTGCGGGCTTTTGGATCCGATTCCAGGTAGGAAGGAATGCCTATCCCGGATCCCTGCATGATGTGGTCCATGACGATCTTCAAATCCCGGCTCTTCTCGCGGAGAGACACGGTATCGCCTACACGTACCTTGTACGATGCGATGTCGACCTTGCGTCCGTTGACCATGACGTGACCGTGATTGACCAGCTGCCGTGCGGCAGGAATCGTCGGTGCGAAACCACCGCGTGCAACAATGTTGTCCAGCCTCCGCTCTATCAGCTGCAGCAGTATCTTGCCAGTTTCTCCGGAAGACTTGCTGGCCTTCCTGTAATACGCTCTGAGCTGTTTCTCGCTCAGGCCGTAGTTGAAGCGTATCTTCTGCTTCTCCTGGAGCTGCATGCGGAAGGTGGATATCCTTCTGCGGCGCCGCATGACACCCTGCTCCCCCGGAGCGGAAGTCCTCCTGGACGGTTCTTTCCGCGTGAGTCCCGGAAGCTGGATTCCCAGCGCCCGTACCTTGCGGAGCCTCGGGCCCCTGAATCTAGACATTCTGTCCGACCTTCCTGTAAATAACCGGGTGAGCCGCATGTCTTCTCGCGCGGCGATCATCGCGGCAGCTCGAGCTATCAAATGGCTGCCGCAGCTGCTATTCTGCAAAGCTCGCAGGAATCTAGCCTGCCTGTATTGCACAAGTCAAGCGAAAACCGGGGAGGTCTGGAGAACCTCCCCGGTCTGCTATCGCCGTGTCGCCGTGGTTTACCGGAGGACCACGCAGGATCTGACCAGGCTGCCGTCCGGTGTCGTCAGCCTGTAGAAGTAGATACCGTCGGGTACGATCTGACCGCTGTGGTCGTCCCCGTTCCACGTAACGGTGTGCATACCCGCTGCCTGTTCTCCATCGGCAATCGTGCTCACGAGGCGTCCGGACAGATCGAAGATCTGCAGCCTCGCTTCACCGGCCGCGGGGAGAACGTAGGAGATCTGTGCCGAAACGGTGATCGGATTGGGCAGAATACGACCCATAGCGAGCACGGGAACCGGTCCGGCTGTATCACCAACACCTGTGCCGGATACCGGCACCGTGGCCTGGTAGGGATACATGTTGTGGTAGGTGACCGTGATGGTTGCGTCGTCACCCGTGGGTATGGAGGCGATGTTGAGCGATGCCACACCGGAGGAGTTCGTGTAGGCGCCATCGAGCAGGACGGCGTTCTGCGCCGCTCCGACGAGAGCACCCTCGATGGGAGCCTTGGAATCACCTACTGTGACTTCGAACAAGCCAGGAACCAACGTCGCGGGGTAACTGACGGTCATGGCGGGAAGCGGCGAGGTCTCGCAGAAGATGTCGAACTCGGGGCAGCCGAAGACCATGTGCATGTTGTTGTTGGATGCGGCACCACCCGAACCGTAGAACTCCTCGACCTTCATCTTGCCGTAGTCGACCGCGGCGCCCATGTGCCAGATTTCCTCTTCGAAGTACCCCTTGAAGGTGTACATGGCGAGGGAGTCTGTCTGGCCAACCGGGCTGGCGAGGGTGGCTCCCATGAATCCGATGGCGCCCTTGGGTGAAGCGATGGTTCCTTCGCCCATCCATGCTTCAGCGAAGCAGTAGCCGCTGTTGAACTCGGCGTTGTTGCAGGCGATCGAGTTTATCCAGGGAAGCAACCTGCCATTGGTCATTGACTGGACATCTGAGATGCTTCCGCAGGGTGGATCGCCCCAGCCCTGCATGTATCCGTGACCAATGAAGCTGATGAGCGACTTGCCTGCTTCTATGGAGTTGAAGACGTTAGTCGTGGTGGGCGGCATCCCGCCCTCGTTGCAGAAGTAGTCTACCGTCATCCCGGCTCCCATGAAGATCTGGGCGAATATCCACGAATGTTCGGGATCATTGAAGTCGGTGGAGCCGATGCTTATGGCGTTCTGGAACCAGCTTGTGGCCGGTTCGTACGGGTTGCTCTCGTAGTTCAGGATCTTCGCAGCCATGTAGGGCAAGTCGTCGGTGTCGGCACCGGAGAGCCTGCCTACGTGAATGGAGGGCGTGACTCCCGAGCCGATGACCCCGTACTGGTTGTCGGCGGCGCCGCCTCCATAAAAGGGAGTAGGCACGATGTTGTGGTCGCCGATGATGAGTATCCACTCGGGTGGGTTCGGCCAGGTGTTGTAGGCATTCTCGATCCAGGCATCTATGGCGGCCGATGAGCTGCCGATACCGGGGACTTCGCCGTACTGGACGTCGTATCCCTTCTCGATCTTCCAGTCGATGAGGTCCTGGCACATGCCGATGCCCTCTGAAGTTCCTATCACAACGTATGATCCGGCGACGAGATCCTGTCCTTCAGGATCGAATCCGAGCACGTTGCGGTAGAAGGGGAGGTAACTCCGTGAGATGCCCTGGCTGGCTCTCAGCAGTTCGTTCTCTCCCGGACCTTCGGATACGAGCCTGACTGTAACACTGGTGGTCAGGACCGCTTCCCCTGTGACGGGGTTGATCCTGACGGGATTGAACTCGATCCAGGCTACCCTCAGATCACGGAGGATCTCGATGCTGCCGAGCTCGATGGGACTCCCGGGAAAGAGATCGGATGTAGCGTAGAGCTCTGCATCGATCCTGTAGGGAAGGTCCCCGCTGCTCCTCAGGGGAGAGGGCTGACGCGGAGCGATGCTGTAAATGCCCAGTGGAGCCGTTTCCTCGGAAACGATCTCGAGCGTTATCCCTCCGGTGTTCGGAATGAGGACCATCCTCCTGAGCACGGGGATATCGGGTGCGCCGATATCGGAAGAAATGCCTCCCCCGGGGATACGGAACTTTGAGCTGTTACCGAACTCCTCGACAAAGCCCTCTTCCATGGTGAGGGCCTGCAGGTTGAACTCGACAAGGATACCCTCGCTGTCCGGACCAAGCCAGATGGCCGGTTCGACAGTTTCGGCAGCCCTGTATACGACGTCTGCCCCTGCCAGTGAGAAAAGCAGCAGAGCAACACATGCGATACGCAACATAGCTTCAGCCTCCTCAGCTGGCCTTCCCTGCAGGAAGGCGACAACAGCACTCCAGTTACTGCATTCTTGTTACAGAGATGTAACGCCGAATGGTGAGGCCGGGTTTCCAGTTGCTCGTTAAAAAACCAGTTATTATAGAATATAGGTATTAATCTCCACAATCATCGGTTTCCAGAAACCCTGATGCAAGTTTATGCTCTTGCACGATTCATGTCAATGCGGAGTATGGGGAAGCAGCCGGCATTCGCAAGCGTGCTGTCTTTGAGGTTCGTCAGGTAATGAGAAACCCTTTCTGGAGCATAACCATAGGTGTGAACGTGGCGAAATCGGCCTGATGGATGAGCACCGTCTCGATCCTCTGGGGGCGCCCGTCACCTTCTTTCGCATGGCAGCCTATCATGTTGATGATTTCCAGCGGCATTCCAAACTCGGAAGCCAGGATTGCGCCCGAGATGGGGTGCCTTGCACACATTCCCCAGTGCCCCTTCGTATGACCCCCGCCGTCTCTCTCGTACTCGAGCAACTTGCCGACGTCATGCAGGAGGCCGCCTACCAGGAGCAGATCCATATCTATCCCGAACGGCGGCTCATATGCTGCGAGAATCGAATCTGCAAGGCCGACGGCACCCTCTGTAACCGCGATCGTGTGCTGTATGAGGTTGATGCCGTGGGTTTCTGTCAGGAGGGTGAAAGGTATCTCCTCCAGGTCGTCCGGCTTCCAGCCGCCGCGTTCCGCGGCCGTTACCCATATGTTCACTACCTTCTCCTTCAGCTCCAAATCGCTTATCCGCTCGAGCTGGTCCGCGAAGAGCTCCTCGATCTTCTCTCTCATCTCTCTCACCCGATTTCCATCGCTTCGATGATGGCATCACCCATCTGCCTGGTGCTGGCCGCCCCCTGCTCGAGTGCTTCGGGGCTGCCCCTGAGCTTGAGCATGTCATACGTGCGGACATCCCCACGGGCAATGACCTTCTCGATGGCTCCGCGTATGGTAGCGGCCATCCCGGTTTCATCGATGTGGTCGAGCATCATACATGCCGAGAGGGTCATCGCGATGGGATTAACGATGGAGACATCGTAATCGGCATACTTGGGTGCTGACCCGTGCGTCGGCTCGAATACCGCTACCC
>SDBS01000314.1_pt1 | contig 44887 bp, 28 predicted proteins | sample 2277091 | NCBI WGS metagenome assembly SDBS01 (sample SAMN10404972, study PRJNA504765) | marine sediment metagenome | isolation source: marine sediment core GS10_PC15, 163 cmbsf | place: Arctic Ocean: Southern Knipovich Ridge | collected 2010 | reverse complement strand
CTCCTCCCCACAGCTCATCCCCTAACTTTTCAACGTTAGTGGGTTCGGTCCTCCGCGACCTTTTACGGACGCTTCAACCTGGCCATGGGTAGATCACTCAGTTTCGGGTCTACCGCCCGCGACCTAGGGCCAAAGGCCCACGCCCTATTCAGACTCGCTTTCGCTACGGCTCCGCGCCTGAGACGCTTAGCCAAGCCACGAACGGTAACTCGCCGGTTCATTATGCAAAAGGCACGCCGTCACCCATTTCCCGACCAAGTCGGGACATAGGGCTCCGACAACTTGTAGGTGCATGGTTTCAGGTACTTTTAACTCCCCTAATAGGGGTGCTTTTCATCGTTCAATCGCCTTACTTGTGCACTATCGGTCGTGATGGAGTACTTAGCCTTGGAGGGTGGACCCACCAGCTTCACACGGAGTTTCACGGGCACCGTGCTACTCTGGAACGCCAACCATAATCGAGAGCTTGCAATGACGCCTACGGGACTATCACCCTGTATCGTGAGACTTTCCAGACTCTTCGACTACCGCAAGCTTTTGTAACTCAAGATTGGCGCCCGCAACCCCGGCCCCGAAGGACCGGTTTGGGCTCGTCCGCTTTCGCTCGCCGCTACTCACGGAGTCTCGGTTGATTTCCTTTCCTACAGGTACTGAGATGTTTCAGTTCCCTGCGTTCGCCCCGACAGACTATGCATTCACCTGCCGGTGACGCCATCTGCTTGCACAGTGACGCCGGGTTTCCCCATTCGGAGATCCCAGGATCAACACCTGTTTGACGGCTTCCCTGGGCTTATCGCAGCCTACCACGTCCTTCATCGCCTCATCACGCCTAGACATCCACCATGCACCCTTGGTAGCTTGGCCACAACTGCCGTTGGCCCTTTGGGGCTCTTGGCCCCGAAACCTCCGGCAACGCAACCAGCTCGCCAAAGACGCCTCGATACGGTGAACCTTGCAAAAGGAAAGAATATCTTTCCTTGCTATCCCTATGCACTTTTCAAAGAGCCTATCAAGCTACCTCTGTCCGGCCCTATCGGCCAGGCAGAGCGCCCTCACCGGGACCCCTAAGAGTATCTTAAGATACACCCAGCGCCCGGCCCTGCGAGGGGTTGTCTTTGTACACCTATCCTTCTTCCACATCAAGCATTTTACGCCAATTCGGCGTAAACATTCAAACTTTTTTTTCCGCCCCCTGCCATGGAGACGAGCGGATTCGAACCGCCGACCTGCTGGTTGCAAACCAGCTGCTCTCCCAACTGAGCTACGTCCCCGCATCCATTTCGGATTGCGGATTTCGCATTGCGGATTTCCAAGATGCGGCCGAAGGTCCGGCTCCGCAATCCGCAATCCCGAATCCGCAATCAAATGGGCCTGGTTGGAGTCGAACCAACGACCTCACCCTTATCAGGGGTGCGCTCTAACCAGCTGAGCTACAAGCCCGTCTCAACTGCCAATTGCCCATTTCCAATTGCGAGAGGCTTTTCGGCCGGCCGCTGGCAGCGTTGTTCGTCCAATTGGAGATCCCGGCGCGCCGGGATTAGAAATTGGCAATTCGCTCGGCCCTTTGGAGTTTTCAAACAGCCCTTGCCGCCGTCCCTTTCGGACTTCGCCCGGCGCGGAACCCGCCAGCCTTTCCATCTTATGCACTGTCGCGCTCCGGTCAATACTTTTCGGCCAGACGGCCGGGTTTCTTGAGTCTAGTCCACTGGCAGGTATCCGCCGGAAGCGCCTGCCACGGCCGGCATCGGTGCAGTTCGACCCGCAAGGGGGCGGATGCATTTGGCGTTTAGCTTGACAAAACTAAGTTTTGATCTATAATCTTTTGTTGCTGTGCCCCGCTTGATGAGCGGCAGCGGCAAAGTGCCTGAGGCGCCGGTAACTGCCACTTTCTCACATCTGTTCTCGCTTCCGCCGGAGGCCGGTGAGGTCAGTTTCCTGCCTGTGGGATGATGTTGTAGCTTGATAAACATGAGGCCCGCCCTGTAAATAGGCACGGAAAACAGTGTCTATTATATTTTCGGCGGAGGAGAAAACTATGAATAGAAGACGTGTCGCTCTACCCGTCCTGTTGCTAATCATCGCACCGTTCATCGCCAGGGCCGTCATGATAGGACACTGCCCCGGGCTGAAGAAGCTCATTGACACGGCGGACGCCATAGTCGTGCTCAGGATTGATCGTCATCTGTCTGATTTCGGCAGCCCCACGCTCTACTCTACGCATGAATGTTACATCTACCAGACTCTAAAGGGTGACATTCCCACGAACGCTCGGATCAATCTGCAGCTCATGAATACCGAAGGAAGCTTCGCCACACCCTACGCCCAGGGATCAACTCATCTTATGTTCCTCATGAAAAAGGCACGCGAGGATGAGCCGACCGAATATCGGACTCTAACTTTCAAGGGAGCACAGACGCTGCTGTCTCCTCTGGGTCAGGAGAAAGTGCCAGAAGGCAAGACGATCGAGGACAAGGTCAAAAAACTGATCAAGAATGCCATCGCCTATCAGGCTAAAGAGCATGAGAAGAGACAAGCGTTCCTGAAATCCCTGCTCAGCGAGAAGGAAGCCGCCGAACCACCGGCTCCGCCACCGGCAACGGCGCCGTCAACGTCCAGGCCGGCACAACGCTCGGCGGCGGGACCATCTCCGGCGCCGTGACAGTGCAGGCCAAGCTGATCGGCCCTCTGCAGCCTGGCGGGACGATCAAGACGGATCCACTGGAGGCGATCCCGGGCCTGGAGATCGACCTCGCCAACGAGATTTAGTCTCGCTCGCGGCTAGTGAGGGGAACGATTCGAAATGAGCAGTCGAAGCACCTTTAGCGTTTTCCGCGTTTCTTGCGTTTGGCGCGATCTTTCTTCGTCAGGCGCCGTGAGCGCTGCTTGATCTTGAACCTCGGCGTGGCGCCCATCAGCCCCATCTGCCCCATCTGCTGGGCAAACTTCATCCTGTCCCGGGTGCCCATGCCGGCCATCTGCTGCATCATGCCGGAGGCCATGTTGAAGCTCTTAATCATCCCCGAGACGTCCTGGACATCAGTGCCGCTGCCGCGTGCGATCCGCCGCCGACGCGACGCCTCCACGACCGACGGGTCCTGGCGCTCCTGGCTCGTCATCGAGAGGATGATCGCCTCCATCTTGGCCATCTCGTCGCCCTGCATGTCCATTGCGTCGAGCTGGCCGGCCATGCCCGGCATCATCTTCATGATGTTCTTCAAAGGCCCGATCTTTTGCATCTGCTTCATCTGGCCGAGGAAGTCGACGAGCGTGAACTTACCGGCGGCCATCTTTTCCTGCAACTTGGCGACCTCCTCGGCGCCGAACTGCTGCTGGGCCTTTTCCACGAGCGTCACGACGTCGCCCATGCCGAGGATTCTGCCGGCCATGCGGTCGGCGTGGAACTCCTCCAGGGCGTCGAGCTTCTCGCCGACGCCGAGGAATTTGATCGGCCTTCCGGTAACGGCCTTGACCGAAAGCGCCGCCCCGCCGCGGGCGTCGGAGTCGAACTTCGTCAGGATCACGCCGTCCAGCTCCAGGCGCTCGTTGAACTCCTTGGCGGAGTTGACGGCGTCCTGCCCGGTCATCGCGTCGCAGACGAGATAGATCTGGTGTGGCGAGGTCGCGCGGGCGATGTCCTCGGCCTGCTTCATCATCTCCTTATCGATGTGCAAGCGGCCGGCCGTATCGAGGATCACCACGTCGCGCTGGTTGTCGCGTGCGAAGTCGATGGATTTCCGCGCCACGCGGACCGGATTTTTCTCCCCGTCGATCTTGAAGACGGGCACGCCAACCTGCTCGGCGACGATGCTGAGCTGCTCGACGGCCGCCGGCCTTTGAAGGTCGCAGGCCACCACCACCGGCTGCTTGCCCTGGGCCTGGACATACTTTGCCAGCTTGCCACACGTGAGGGTCTTGCCGGCCCCTTGAAGGCCGGCCATCATGAGGATCGTCGGCGGCGGGCTGACGAAGTAGATGCGGCTGTCCACCGGGCCCATCAGGGCGGTCAGCTCATCGTGGACGATCTTGACCATGAGCTGGCCCGGGTGCAGCGACTTGATCACGTCCGTGCCGACGGCCTTTTCCTGCACGTCGTCGCAGAACTGACGGACAACCTTGTAGCTGACGTCGGCCTCCAGCAGTGCCTGGCGGACGTCGCTCATCGCCTCGCTGATGTTGGCCTCGGTGATACGCCCGCGGCCGGACAGCTTGCGAAATACGTCGTCGAATCTCTCGGTCAGCGCCTCAAACATCGCGCCTCGAAGATACCAACTTTCGCAAACTGACGAAAGCGTTTCGTTGCGGCGGCTGAGGCCCCTTTGCGATCATCCTCCGTTAAACTGCTAAGAAAGTTGAAGCTCAACGACCTTTCGCGTCTGGATGGATCGCACGGCCGCGGCGATGATCTTGACGTTCTTGAGTCCCTCCGAGACGTCGATGGGCGCCGGGGCACCGGCTAGAATAGCCCGAACGAAATCGCGAACCGGCAGGCGAAAGAATCCAAACTCCTGCCGAGCGATGGCAGCTTTACCGAGGAACATCGGATAGTCCAGCCTCTCGGCAGCGGCGACCATAGTTCCGTGCGTGGTAAGGTCAGCGTCGGCCCGGCCGGCGGTTGCCTGGAGAGAAACCGAGAAATCGCAGACCATCGGCCAACTATCAGGCAGTATCCAACTGGTCTCCAGGGTGGCAAGGCCGGCCGGAAACGAAAGATGAATTTGCACAGAGTCGAAGCAGTCGATCCCTTTGGAGGCCAGCACGTCCTTTCTGCCGTCGGCGAAGACCCTTACCGGATAAGCCTCGAACAGCCAGCACGCCACATCGGCCAGATGAGAGGCCAGGAACCATTCCGGCCCGCTCTTGGCGGCCCAGTCAAACCATTTGGTGGCCACCTCCAGGCGGTCCGAAAGGCGAGCAAATATCATCTGCGGCGATCCGATCCGGCCGCTTTGGAGGCTTTCCTTGATGGCCGTCAGGGCCGGGTGGTAGCGGTTGTGGAAATCGACCATGCAACTGACGCCGCCCTTGCGCACGGCCGCGACGATCGCCTCGGCGTCGGCGATGCTTGTGGCCAGGGGCTTTTCCACCAGGATGTGCTTACCGGCCTCGGCCAGTGTGACGCAGACGTCGCGGTGCGCGAAATCGGGCGTTGCGACGCTAACGGCCTCGATGTGCTCGTCCGCGGCGATCTGCTCTACGCTGGTGGTGGCGTCACAATCGTACTTCTCGGCCAGCTTCTTCGAGCGGCCCTCATCGAGATCGCAGACCGCCTTAAGCTTGCATCGGTGATAGTTGGCAAACGAATCGGCGATTACCTCTCCGAATAGGCCGCAGCCGACCACCGCTACGTTCAATGTTTTCATCTCCCGTCCTTTCCATCGAGGTCTTGGCGCCCAAAGGCGTCCTGGCATCGGTCGCGAGAAACTCTATGATATCCGCGAAAGTCTTGCCAAGGAGATTGTTCATGGCAACTGCGCAGGAATTCGACGCCCTGTATAAATATGTCTCGGCCTTGCCGGTTTTTTCGGATCATGAGCATCATCGGCCGGACTCATTCTTCGCCGAGAAGGTCACGCTTTTCAAGCTTCTGGAGAACTCATGCGTCGCCTGGACGGGCCTGGACTGCGGCGAAACCGCCGAGTCCAGGCGAAAGTGGCTCGAGGCCGTGCGCTTCAACTCGTACTTCAGATGGTTTGAAAAGGGCCTTCAGCAGGTCCACGGCCTCGAGGGAGAAATCACCGCCGAGAACTGGGACGCCATCAGCGAGAAGATCTCCGCCCGCTACGCCGAAGATGCGGACTTCCATTGGCGAGCGCTGCCGGACCACGGATACGAGAGGCTCATTCTGGACACCTACTGGCAGCCTGGCCACGACGACGGCCATCCGGAGATCTTCATCCCGACGTACCGGATCGACAAGTTCATGTACGGCTATCACGGCGAATCGATCGCCCCGGACGACTTTCCCGTCTGGCAGCGGTACGGTTTTTCCGGCGGCACGCTGGACGATTTCGTCGAGATGATGCAAGCTACAATTCGTGCGCGCCACAAGCAGGGCAAGGTCGCGGCCTTGAAGTGCGCCGAGGCGTACAACCGGAGCATCGACTTCCTCCCGGATGACAGGTCAGCCGCTCAGAAGGCCTTCGGCCAGCACCCAAGCCGCATCAGCGAGCAGCTCAAGCTGGCATTCAGCAATTACATCTTCAACCGCGCCTGCGAGGTAGCCGAAGAGCTAAACGTGCCGTTCCAGATCCACACCGGACTGGGACAGCTCGCGGGCACAGAGCCGATGAAGCTCCGGCTCATCATCGTAAAGTACCCCAAGGTTCGCTTTGTGCTGTTCCACGCGGGCTTTCCGTGGATGCATGAGGCGGCCGGGCTCGTCCACGAATATCCCAACGCCCTGCCCAACTTGACCTGGATGCCAACCCTGTGCACGTCAGCGGCCATCCGCGTGCTGGACGACTACATCGACCTGGCGTACTCCTGCGGCTTCATCACCTGGGGTAGCGACTGCTGGGCGCCGGAAGAGAGCGTAGGTGCGATGCTGGCGTGGCGGCTGGTCGTCACGAAGGTGCTGGCCGAACGATTGGCCGACGGGCAGCTCACCGCCAGCGACGCCGAAATGCTCGCCCGCAAACTGATGTACGAGAATAATCGAAATGTTTATTGCCCCAACTGGAAACCATAGTTGCCACGACAAGTAGCTCTTTTGGTCGTCGTTCCGGCGACCGCTAAACGGTTCTGTCGGGCAATGGAGTGACGAAGTCCCAGTGTTGCGGTGGCAATTGGGCGTGGACGGGGTTTTGTTCGATGTAACTCGCTGCGGCGCAGAGAGCTTGGTCGGTATTGATAAACACCTTCCAGCACCCGCGCGTCCAGGGCGTTTGCGTCAGGCGCAGCGCTCGCGTGGCGGCGGCCTTGAACTGGCCGACGAGGTACTCAATCTTGTGCCTCGTCCGCATAACAAGGATGTGCACGTGATCGTTCATGGTCGAGCAGGCCCGGACAGTGAGCCCGAAGCGCCTGACGGTCTCTGCAAAACCTGCGGCTGCCGATAGCCGCGTACGTTCGTCGAGGAAATAGGGCGCCCGGGAGAGCTTCGGCCTCGTGGCCGTCCAGAAGCGCCGCAGGATTGCTCTGCCGGGTTGCGGATCCTGTCGGCCGTATTCGATCTGCCTCAGCCCACCTAGTTCTTGGTTATAAACTTCCTTGGAATACGACCCGCGCGGATCGTTGGGCAGCCACGTGCCGTAGGTGGTAAAAATCGCGTGATAGGCGATAATCAAGTCCCCATCTCCTTTCCCGTTTAGCGTCGGGCGGAACGTCCGCCTTATGGTTCCCGCGATCGCTAAAGAAGCTTGGGACGCTCAGAGGTACTTCTCAACGAGCACGCCGTATTTTTCCTTCGCCTTCTCTGGAATCTTCTCTCGGTCGGACCAGATGGCCAGCTCCAGCGCGCTGTGGGCCGGCGAGGGCATCTCGGCAATCTCGTCGAAGCGCCCGACGGCCGCCTTTATCAGCTCGACGGCGTTTCGCGTCGCGGCGGCGAGATTTGCGGTTATCTCCTTGAGCAATTCGTGCTTGTCGAGCTGGGCGGGGTGCGGCCTCCAGCAGTCGTAATCGCTGGGCAGGCAGACGGTGGCGTAGGCCAGTTCGGCCTCGCGGGCGAGCTTGGCCTCCGGCATGCACGTCATGCCGATCAGGTCGCCGCCCCAGAGGCGGTGCATCTCGCTCTCGGCGCGCGTGGAAAAGGCCGGGCCCTCCATGCAGACATACGTGCCGCCGTCGTGGACCGCGGTGGCCACCGCGCCGGCACAGTTCAGCAGATGCTCCCGCAATATCGGGCAAAATGGCGCCGCGAACTCGACGTGGGCGGCCAGGCCATCCTCCCTATCATCAAAAAACGTCGGTATGCGGCGACAGGTCCTGTCGATGATCTGATCGGGAATCACCAGGTCCCTCGGGTGGATTTCCTCCCGCAGCGAGCCGACCGCCCCGGAGGCGATTACGTGCGTGCAGCCGAGCATCTTCAGCGCATAGATATTCGCGCGGTACGGCACCCTGGAAGGCGGAATCAAATGTCCCTGACCGTGTCGGTTCAAGAGCACGACATCGCGGCCGTCCCAGGCCGTCTCGATGATCTCACTTGAGGGGCTGCCGAACGGCGTGCTGACGCTGCGGCGCTTGTCGCGCCCTTTGGCTCTCAGCGCTTCGCCCAACCCGCTGCCGCCGATGATGCCGACTTTGGCCTTGGCCATTTGGAGATCTCCTTCACGCTGCGGAACCAGAGGATTCTCTACGCCGTCTGGGCGATTGGCAAGGGCTGGATTGGTGCAACTCGCCCAGCTTCTCGGAAGTGCCTGCTACTTCTTCTCGCGGCCAGGCCTGAGCAGTTCGTTGAGGACCTTTTCGAGCCCTCGAAACGGCACGGTTCGCGTCTTGGGGTTCTTCAGCGTTCCGGTGACGCGGATCTCCGCGATCTCCCGGATAATGCCGGTCAGCAGTTCGTCGGCCAGCCCACTTATGCGCGGCAGCGCCCCCGGCGGGCCGGCAAGGAAGGTCATCTTCAACTCCTTGGTCTTCATGTTCATGCTGCCGGAACCGACCAGCGAGATCTGCCGCCCGCGGAGGTATATCTCCGTAAAGACCAGCGTCTCGCCGCGGAGGTAATAGATGAACTCACCCTCCGTAAAGGCCGCATCGTGAGGCAGCGAGAGAAACACCACGGTCAAGAGGTCCAGCAGCACCGGCAGCTTGTACAGCTCAGCGCCCGATATCCGCAGGACGCCAGAGGCCTGGCGGGATTCGATTCGCCCGGCCGTCTCAGTCAACTCAATCCTCCCGTCGAGCTGGCCGGTCACCTTCCGCTTGGCCGTCTCGCTGCCGCGACCTTCGGGGTAAAACAGCTCCTCCAGCCGCATCCTCTCGACCGACAGACTGATGCCATAACGAAGCGGCTGGGTTAGTTCGACTTGCGCCAGGCCGGCCAGCCAACCCCCGTGCGACCGAGCGACGAGGTCCTCCAGCTTTATCATCGAGCTGGCGGCGCCTTTGACGAGCTTGCCTTGCAGGTCCGTGACCCGATGGTCGCCCATGACGACCTTGTCGAGCGAGATATCGGCCTCCAGAGCCAGGCCCTCTTCGTTGCGCTTAACCTTGCCGGCGATACGGCCGGTGAGCACCTTCTTTCCAAACCCGAGGTTGATCGTCGCGTTGCGGACCTGGGCGCTTCCGGCCACGTCCCAGGAGGTGGGCCGGTGCGGCTGCGTGGTCGAGTCCGCCTCGCCGGCCGGGGCGGTTTTGTAGCGCAGGACCCGCAGCTTGTCCAGATCAATGTCGCACGCCCCTGACGGCTCGAACCGCCGAGTCAGCGGGGCCAGCTCCGCCGGAAACGCACCTAGCAGTTCGGCGTCGATGGGAATATCGGTCGCGGAAATCGTAAGTTCCGCACGGTCGGCCTCGTCGGTGGTCAAGAAGCTCCCCCGCAGCGTCCCGCGCATCTGGCCGGCCTCGCAGGCCAGATCCTCCAGCAGCACCTGCCCCGGCGTAGCCACTATCCGCCCCGTAATGCCGCGAAGCGGATACGGAAAGTCCCGGTAGGTTATCGCCATCCCGCGCGGACGCAGCACGAGCCGGTAGTCCTCGGCGGGCGAGTCAGCAAGATTCCGCTGGAGCGAAAGGCTCATGTCCGCCAGGCCGCTGGGGGTCAGTTGCTCGTAGATGCTCTTGAATCTTGGCGGCAGGGCCTGATAGAACTCCTCGTCCAGCGTTACGCCGGTCGCTTCGACGTGCAAATCCAGCCCCAGCTCCTCGCCGAGGTGCACCTGCCCCGTCGCGGTGATTTGCCCCCGGCCGTGGACCCCGCGCAAAGCCTCGAGGACGACACGCCTGGGTAGAATCGTCACCATGCCGGCGGTCTGGCTTATCTCGTACGGAAAGGCCTTGAGGTTGAAGGTAACATCTTTCAGCTCAGCCGTGACGCGATAGTCCAGCGGCTGCGAGGGCCCCTTCCACACATCGGCGGTGAACTGCTTGGCCGAGCCGTTGGGCCTAAGCGCCGCCAATGCCGCCCGCCCCTGTTTTCCCGCGGCATCAGCGAGGATTTCATCAAGCGGCAGGTCCCGGCCGACGATCCTCAGCTTGACTTGCGCAGCGCCGCTGCCGAGCCCGCCGATCGTTCCATCGATCGTGCAGCGTGCCGCCCCGCGGCTGCCACGAACGGAATCGATTCGAACGCTCCCGCCGCTGATGTAAACATCCCCAACGAGCCTCTCCACGCGATACGGAAAACCGCGATACTCGATCGACGCATTGCCCTTCATCTCCAGGCGCACGTCCACTTGCCGATGCTCGTCTTCCGCGCCGCGATGCACGCGGACCGTCGCCCCGGCGCTGCCGATGGGGGCCAGAGCCTTCCAGACCCGCAGGAAATTCACCGGGATAGCCTGACGCAGCTCCTCGTCGAATGGGGTGTCATCGACCTTGACGGTCACGTCGTAGAGTCTGCGGCCGGACGCATGCCGGACCGTTCCCGTTATCCGGAAATTCGCCTCGCCACGGCGGGCCTTCAGGTCCTCCAGCTCAATCAGGCCCGGACGAAAGGCAATCCTGCCCGTGATGCCCCCAATGCGATACGGGAAGTGCTTCAGCAGCAGCGACATGCCTTTCGGCTCGGCATGACCGGCGTAGCTGAACTCACCGTCGGCGTCGCGCCACATCTTTACTGAAACGTTCATCGACCCTTCTGGGTGATAGGTCTGCCGCAGGTTCTCCAGAGCGGCGGCCAGCCCGCCCGTCGTGCCGCCGCCGAAGGGGACGGTCAGATCTTCCACAACCATGTCCACCTCATACGGCGCGGTCGGCTCGTAGCCGTCATATCGCCCGGACATCTTGAATTGTGCCTCGCCGGCCTGGGGAATTCGCCCCGCGATGCCTCTTAGCGTCACGCCGTTCGGGTCGAACACCAGCTCGCCGTGGACGCCCGTCAATTGCAGGCCGCCTTCGGCCTCAGGCAGTCTCATCGAAACGTCCACCAGCGTTACCTCCAGGAGCTTGGCGTCCGTGGAGGTTTCGGCAGACCGGCTGAATTTCACCTCTCCCTGGAGCTGGTAGCGCTGGCGCCAGAGCCTGTAGCGTCGCGGCAGCGTCTTGTCGAGTTTCTCCAGCGGCAGCACCCCGGATACGCTCGCGATCTTCCCGGTGGTCAGATCGACAACGATTTGGCCCTTTATGCGCCCATGCCCCACAGGAGAGGTCTCTTCAAAGGTAATGACGTAGTTGTCTCGGCCTCTGGGGACCATGGAAACTTCCAGCGGCACCTCACCTGCCCGCCGGCGCACGTGGCCTTCGACGTCCACCACTACCAACCGACCGCCCCGCACGCGAATGCGCGGCAGCTTCATCGGCAATTTCCGTGCTGCGAGTTCCTTTCGCTCCAGGGCCTGGGCGAGGAACCTCTGGGCCGTGTACGATCGTGACTGCGCCTCATATTCCAGCGTGATGACCGGTTCGATACACACGATCTCAGTGGGCTTGATGCCCCCGGCAAGCAGCAGATCCCACGGCCGGTGCCGCATCAGGACCTTCTCGGCGAGGAAGAATGGCTCTGGTGCGTCCGTCTTGGGTATGTCCAGTCGAACGTTCTCCAATCTGATCCCCCCGAAAAGGCTGAAGTGCGCCTCGCGGACCTTCGCTCGACCGCCGGTGAGCGTTCGCAGGTACCGCTCGGCTTCCCGCCGGACGCGTCGGTCATTGGTCTGATACCAGTAGACGTAGACCATCGCCACCAGCACCGCCAGGAGCATCACGCCCGCCCCGCGGCGCTGCGGCGAGACGTATCGCCAGAATCTCCGGCGGCGGCGCGGAAGACGCGCCCAAACGCTCCGGAGGAGCTTGCTCATGCCCGCCCGGCCGTCTCGAAACCTGCGGAGGTTGATTATATGCCTGGTGAAATTCAACTCGACGCCCTCTTAGCGCCGGCCGGTTCCTTCCGCGCCTTGCGCGCGCGAAGCTTCAGGTCGTCCTTGGCCTGGACGATTCTCTCTGCCAACTGCTCAGCCGTCAACGAAGATGACCACCGCAGGATCAGCCCCTTGCGCCGCTGAGCGCAGAACAGGTAGTGAGCAATAAGGCCCATTCGCCACAATTCGGCCTGGCCAGCCTTCACCGGCCGAGCTGCGTGGACCGCCATCCGCTTGAGCGCTCTATCGAGCTGGGCAGGCCTCAGCGGGTAGTCCAGGGCCCGCCAGCGAGTTACCGCCCCGCCCCGGGCCAAAAACACCTTCAGACTATCAGGTCGGCCGCTCGACTGGGCGAGGATGAAACAAAACTCCTCCAGCGGCGCGACATGGGCGTAACAGGGACGATCGAACTCGCTCAGCCGCTTGAGGCGTGCCTTGATGCCGCCCGCCTGCTCGAATTGGAGCTTCGCCGAGGCGGCCTGCATTTCGCTTTGCAGCCGCGCGCGAAGGGCCTCGCGCCGGCCGGCGGCAAAGTCCGCGGCTTCGGTTACAGCCCGGCGGTATTCGGCCATGGAGATCGTCCCGTCGCACGCCGCCAGACACCTGCCCATCTGCCCGTATGCGCAGCGCTTCGCGTGGGGGCTTTGCCGAAGACAGCGGTAGTCCCGGCAGAGATCGAAGGTATCCTGAAGAGCGGTGATGAAGTGATCGGCCGACCTGCCGTCGCTGAACGGGCCGAACCAGCGGCCCGAAGCGTCCGCCTGAGAGGCAGAGGCAGACAGATTGCGGCTGCGGACGAAGCGCGGGTAGTTGTCCCGGCAATTGACGCCCACGAACCACGCCGGCCGCCATGCCAGCAGGTCGGTGTACGTTTTCGCCCACATGCGGCGGGCCGCTTCGAAGAACTCCAGATCGGTTTCGAAATGGCTGCCCGCGAGCTTCCAGACGACCTTCCGCGTCACTGCACGCAGATCGACGGTTTTCCGGCGCTTGTCCTCCAGAGGTTCTCTCAGCCGCCCTCGCAGCCGCGCGCGGACGTTCGCCGCCGTCAGCAGCATAATCGGCGCGTCGCGATCGGCCAACAGTGCAAAGATGCCCCGCTTGCCCGGCACATCAGCTAGCTGCCGATCCGTCACCGGCCGGCGGAGAGACAGTTGAGAGTCGAATCTCTTGATCCAATGGGCCATGCAGTTTTCCATTCACAATCGCGCGCAGGCAATTGGAAATTGGAAACGGAGAATTATCAATCGCTTAGATCCACATCCCCGTGATGACGCCTTCGTAGACCTGCGTGCCGTCAACGTATGCCTGCGTGGCGCCGATGCACCGCCTGGGTTTCACCTCGAGCATCTTGCCGAGCATGACGATCCGCTCGCCCGGCGCGACCTGGCTGCGAAACTTCACGTTATCGACGCCGGCAAAACCCAAAAAACCATCGCTGGGCGTCGCGATCTTTGCGTAGTAACCAACCAGTTGGGCAGCCGTTTCGATCATCAGCACGCCGGGGAAGATCGGCCGGCCTGGGATGTGCCCGCGAACCCAGAACTCGTCGTCCCGCACGTCGCGGTAGCCGACAATGATGTTCTTGCCCTGATCGAGCAACAAGATCCCGTCCAACTGCTGGAATTCGTATCGGTGCGGATTGACCTGGTAGATCTCGTCCCGGTTGGCCAGAACGTTGTCCATGTCTATGAGCGAAACGTCGAACAGTGGTTCGGAAGGCATGAGGTTCCGCTTCCTGCCGGACAGGCTCATCGTCGCCACGAACCGGCAATCTGCACTCTCAGAATCGGCGTCACAACCTAGCACCACGATGCCCTGCGGTCAACGACAAATCGCCGAGCCGTTGGCTGCGTCCGGCCCGGAGCAGCACGCGAATTACGCCGAGAAAAATCTCCCCAGACAAAGCAAACCTACTTGCCGACAGATAGGGTTTCCGCCGGGAACGGTTGGGGACACGATCGGAATTCTCGATTACCGTCGGCGCCGCAGAAGCGCGATGCCGCCGACGGCCAGCAGTGCAAGGATGGCCGGTTCCGGGACCGCCTGCGAGCCGCCAATTATGAGCTGAACAAACGGGTTGATGTCATCGCCGTCGAGCTTGCCTGAATCGTCGACATCGCCCACCACATCCGGGTCCATTGCGTACATCGCCAGGTATGCGTTCGGATCCGTAACGGCCAGAACGAACGGATTGATATCGTCCGTGTCGTGCTTACCGCTGCCGTCCATGTCGCCGATCAATAAGGCCAGCAGCGACACCTGCATTGGGCTATACATCACGTCCAGCACCAGCCCGCCGCCTAGATCGGTCCCGTTCTCGCTGTCGAACGTGCCGCTGATGCTGTTGGCGTCGAGGATCACGAAGCTGTCGCCCACGCTCGGCGTAAAGGAATCGATCAGCGAAACCTCAAGCACCCCTGCCAGAGCGGCCGAGTTGGTGATGTGCAGCGCGTCGAACTGATTGGCGTCGGTCCCCCCCAGCTCAATCTGGAGCATGCTGGTGCCGTCCTGGACGTAGTTCCCGTCAATTGCCAGAGCCCCGGCAGAATTGCCCGGGGCGAGCTGGCCGGTATTCAGCAGGTTTCCAATAATGGTACCTTCACCGGTGAGAGAGCCGTAGAGAACGAACGCGTTGGCGTCGATTACGCCGCCGGCCAGGCTGACGCTGCTCACCCCTCGGACCGCGAGCCTGCCGACTACGGTCACAGTACCGCCGCTGCCAACGTTGAGCACCCCAATCGAACCCGAGTTGAAGCCAATGTCGAGATTCATGCTGTTCGACCAGAGCGAGCCGGCTCCCGTGACCGTCACGGTGCCCTGGGCGCCGTCAAAGTAACCGACACGGGTGAAACTCTTCGAGACGACGGTTCCGCCGTTCTGGACATTCAATACCCCTGTCCCGTCGTAGCCGACGTATGTCATGCCATCATTTGTCCAGGTCGATCCAACGCCGTCAACGGTCACCGTGCCCCCGGAGTTGGGATCGTCACCGATGTAGGCGGAACTGGCCGTGACATCCCCGCCGGCTTGGATATTGAGCGTCCCCGTGCCGCCGCGGCCGACGTAGATGCTGCTGACGGTCCATGTTGAACCGACGCCGTCAACGGTAACAGCGCCTTGGGACCCGGCCTCGTATCCGATCGTGGCCGAACCGTTCGAAACCGTTCCGCCGTTTTGGATCTGGAGCGTGCCCGTGCCGGCGTAGCCGACGTACATCTCGCCGCTGGTGGTCCAGGTCGATCCGGCCCCGGTGACCGTCGCTGTTCCCACGCCGTTGGGGTCGTTGCCGATATACCCCTTCCAGCCGGTGACGGTGCCGCCGTCTTGAACGGTCAGCGTTCCCGTGCCCCGATGGCCGACATAGACGTAATGGGTGTGCAGCCATTTCGAGCCGGCCCCGCTAACTGTGGCGGTGCCCTGGGAGCCGCTGAAGTAGCCGATGTAGTCAATCATCGACGAAACCGTGCCACCGTTTTCGATGTTCAGCACACCCGTCCCGCCAAGACCGATATAGTTGATGCTGTCGGCCGTCAAATTCGAGCCGTTGACGATCATTGTCCCTTCGGACCCGGGCGCACCGGCGATGTAGCACGTGGTGGTTGAGGCGCTTGCGCCGTTCTGGACCTTGAAGACGCCGCGGGCCCCGTCGCCCACGACCAACTGCCCGCTGCTCCAGCTAGAACCGGCCCCGTCAACGGTCACCGTGCCCTCCGCCCCGCTGAAGACACCGACGTACGCGATCCAGGGCGCCGTCGAGACGCTCCCCCCGCCGGTAATTTGGACGGAGGCCGGAGCGTTGTAGCCCACCACCAGGCGCTGCGCTACGTCGAGGCTCTGGCCGGTCCCTACGGTGTGGGCCCCTGCGCCTGTTCCACCGTCGTGGCCAAACTGCAGGCCGCCGCCGAAGGAAGGATGATCGCCGAAGCCCACCAGCGAGTTGACTCGCAGGACGGAACCCGAATTGGAATCGAACGTCGCGCCGCCGGTAAGGGCGACCGTGTCGGCAACAATCAAGCTATTGGCCTCTATGCTGACCGCGCCGCCGCTGATACCCCAGACCTTAAGCGTCCCGGCGACCTCCACGGTTCCACCGTTGCTCACCGTCAGCCGCCCCGGCCCGCCGGATGCGCTCTCTCGGCCGCCGACGAAGAGACTGGATTCATTGGTCCACGTCGAACCGGCTCCAGTGACCGTAACGGTGCCGCTGGACCCGGCATAACCAGCCACATAGGCGGAGGAGGCGTTTGAGACGCTGCCGCCGTCGGTGACCTGGAGTATGCCCGTACCGTAATGGCCCACAGAGATGACATCGCTATTAGTCCAGGTCGACCCAGCCCCCTGGACCAGGACATTGCCGGTACCCCCAGGCATGTCGCCAACGTAGGTACGACGGCTTGAAAGACTCCCGCCGCTCTGGACGTTCAAGACGCCGACACCTTCAAATCCAACCGCGAGCCGGTTGCCGTCGGTGAACTTCGAGCCTGCCCCGCTTACCGTCACGGTGCCATCGGAGCCGCTGTTGACCCCGATTATGCATTGGCCGCTGGAAACGCTCCCGCCATTCTGAACGGCCAGCGTCCCCGAACCGAACTGCCCAACGAAAAGGTTGCTGCCATTGGTCCAGGTGGACCCGGCACCATCCACGATCGCCGTGCCTTGTGAGCCCGCAGCGCCACCGATCAAGCCAATTGATGCGTTTGAGACGGTCCCGCCGCTTTGGATATCCAGGCTGCCCGTGCCCTGGGAGGCGACGCCAAGGACACCGCCGTTGGTCCACACCGAGCCCGGCCCCGAAACCGTCACGGACCCGCTGGAACTGTTGCTGTCGCCAATGTATGCATTCAAAGAGGAGACACTGCCGCCGTTCTGGATGTTGAGCGTGCCGTTGCCGTCATAACCTACGTACAGCGTGGCGCTGTTGGCCCACGTCGAACCTGCCCCTGTAACCGTCACCGTTCCGTCGGAGCCGCTGGCGTAGCCGACGTAGCCGGATGTGTTGGAAACGGTGCCGCCGGCGGCGATCTGAAGCTCCCCGGCGCTCGCATAGCCGACGGCAAACGTCGTGTCGTTGGTCCACTTCGACCCTGACCCGCTCACGGTCGCCGTGCCGTCCGAGCCCGACCAGACTCCCACCCAGCCGGCCGCGCTCGAGACGCTTCCACCGTCCTGGACCGTCAGCATGCCAGAACCCTCGAAGCCGACGTACAGGTTGTTAGCAGAGGCCCAGGTCGATCCGGCGCCGCTGACGGTCGCTTCTCCATAAGACCCGAAATTGTCGCCCAGGTAGCCGTCGGCGCTTGAAACGCTTCCGCCGCTTTGGACGGTCATGGCGCCTGAACCGTCAAGTCCGATCGTAAGGTCCTCGGTGTTGGTCCAGGTCGAGCCGGCGCCGCTGACCAGAGCGTTGCCCTCGCCCGCCGAATAGTATCCGACGTAACCTCTACGGCTTGAAACACTCCCGCCGGCCAGGATGTTCAAGGCGCCTGCGCCACTGCCTCCCACACTGAGTTCGTTGCTCTCCGTCCACGTCGAGCCTACTCCGCTTACCGTCACGGTGCCCTCGGAGCCGCTATTGAGGCCAATCGTGGAATTTGTGCTCGCCAGGCTCCCGCCGTTTTCGATACTGACCGCACCGGTGGCGTAGTAGCCGACGATCAGAGACTCACTGCTGGTCCAGCTCGAGTCGGGGCCATTGACCGTCACGCTGCCTTCCGCGCCGACATCCCGGCCGACAATGGCGGTGGTGTTGGAAACGATCCCGCCGTTTTGAATGGTCAGGCTGCCCGTCCCGCCGTGGCCGACACGGAGAATATTGTTGTGAACCCAGGCAGAGCCGTTGCCGTCGACCGTCACGCTGCCGTAGGAGACGTTGGACTCCGCGATCCAACTGTAATCGCCCGAGAACGTCCCGCCGTTGCGAATCTCCAGCGTGCCGTCGCCTTCGTAGCCGACAAACGTATAGTCGATGTTACAGATCGAGTTCGCCCCGTCGACGATGATGGTGCCGTCCGAGCCGGCCAAGTCGCCGATGTAGGCAGAGGAACTGGAAACGCTGCCACCGGCGGCGACCTCGACCACACCGGAACCGCGGTAGCCCACGGCAATCAGATTCGTGTTAGTCCAGGTAGAGCCGGCACCGCTAACCAGAGCGTTGCCCTCGCCGGAAGAATTGTACCCCAGGTAGCCACGATAGCTTGAAACACTCCCGCCGGCCAGGATGTTCAAGGCGCCGCTGCCAGACCGTCCAACGACAAGCTCGTTGCTCTCCGTCCACGTCGAGCCTGCCCCGCTTACCGTCACCGTGCCCTGCGAGCCACTATTGAGGCCGATCGTGGAATCTGCGCTGGCCAGGCTCCCGCCGTTTTCGATACTGACCGTGCCCCTGGCGTAGTAGCCGACCTTCAGAGAATCACTGCAGGTCCAGGTCGAACCGGCGCCATCGACAGTCACGGTGCCGTCGGCGCCGACATTCCGGCCGACAAGCCCAGTAGTGTTGGAAACCATCCCGCCGTTCTGAATGGTCAGGCTGCCCGTCCCGCCGTAACCGACACGGAGAATATTGGTGTGGATCCAGGCAGAGCCGTTGCCGTCAACCGTCACGCTTCCGTAGGAGCCGTTGGAATCCCCGATCCAACTGTAATCGCCCGAGAACGTCGCGCCGTTGCGAATCTCCAGCACCCCCTGGCCTTCGCCGCCGACTATCATGTAGTTGATGTTCCCGCCCGAGTTCGCTCCATCGACGATGACAGTGCCATCAGAGCCCACTCCGTCACCAACAAAGCCCCAATTGCTGGAAACGCTGCCGCCGGCGGTGACCTCGATGATGCCTGTGCCGTTGTAGCCGACGGCAATCAGATTGGTGTTTGTCCAGGTAGACCCAACCCCCTGGACCAGCACCGTCCCGGTCGCCGAAGCAGTGTAGCCAATGTAGCCACGATAGCTCGAAAGGCTCCCACCAGCCGAGAGACTTACCGTACCAGCGCTGCTGAGTCCGGGGTAGATGTAATCGCACGTCACCGAGGCCGACGAGCCCGTAACGGCAATCGAGCCGTTCGAGGAGACGTAAATGGGCGAATTCGTCTCTGGAGAACCGCTAAGGACGGTCAGATCGTCCGAGGAAAGCGGAGTGCCGTTGGGGTCCCAATTGACGAAATTGAACCAGTCATTGTCGTTGGCGTCGTTGTCCCACGTGCGGGTTGCGGCCGTGGCTACCCCGGCGATGGCGATGACAAAGGCGATGGCGAAGCATCCGAGCCTGCGGGTGCGGCTGTTCATTCCCTTTCCTTTCTGACGGTGAGTTCCCTGCCAGGCGCCTCCGATGCGCGGTGAATGCTAAGCATGGCAGGTGAAGTGAGGCCAGCCTCACCCCTGCTCCTGGCACTCCAAAAAAAACCTGCATCTAACTCGGCAGGCCGCAACAGGCAACAAGTTCGATTATACACTAGATTCCTATTTTGTCAAACATGGCCCGGGAAATGACTTACGCAGGGTGATCACCTGGGCTCGCCGTATCGGGATATTATCCCGGCGAGTTTCCTGTAGCCTGCAGGCCGGCCTGGCGGTAGATAAATCCCTCCAGCCGCCGGGGCCTCCGGCGGCCGACCGACCCGACCGCCCAGCGACCGCATGAGGAATCCGCTCCGAGTTGGATTTATATCTGTTTTTATATAAGGTGCTTACGTCCCCAACCCCCAAGAAAGTTCCCTTCGCACCCTTGACAAGGCCCTTTCCTGCGCCAAATTATGTGCGCGCTTCGGCCGTGTGTATAACTAAGGTAGGCACTGCCATTAGGCCGAATAGCCAGATTAGAAATCAGAAATGGCCAAGACAGCTCAGAAACCCGCCAGGAAAGCCGCCGGCCGTCGCAAGACGGCAAGCGAAGCCACTACGCGCGGCAAGAACCTGGTCATCGTCGAGTCGCCGGCAAAGGCCAAGACCATCAATCGCTACCTCGGCCGCGATTTCGTGGTCAAGGCCTCGATGGGCCACGTCCGCGACCTGCCCAAGCGCGATCTGGGCGTGGACATCGAGCACGGCTTCTCCCCCACCTACGAGCCGCTCGACGGGCGCAAGAAGATTCTCACCGACCTGAAGAAACACGCCAAGTCGGCCTCCCAGGTCTTCCGGGCCACCGACCTGGACCGCGAGGGCGAGGCCATCGCCTGGCACCTGGTCGAAAGCCTCGGCGTCAGCGAGGAGAAGATCCGCCGCGTGGTCTTCAATGAGATCACGCAAGGTGCGATCCGCGAGGCCTTCGCCCAGCCGCGAAGCATCGACACCAACAAGGTCAACGCCCAGCAGGCCCGGCGGATCCTCGATAGGATCGTCGGCTATAAGATCTCCCCGCTGCTGTGGCGCAAAGTAGCCGGCGGCCTCTCGGCCGGGCGGGTGCAGTCCGTGGCGGTGCGGCTGATCGTCGAACGCGAACGTGAGGTCGAGGCCTTCATGCCGGCCGAATACTGGAAGATCGCAGCCATCTTCACGCCGGACCTCCGAAAACGCGGCGAACTGACCGCAAAATGGGCCAAGTTCCTCGCATCGACCGACCAAAAGGGCAACGCCCCCACGCGGGAGGCCCGCCAGCAGTTCCTCGCCGACCACAACGCCTTCCGCGCCGAGCTTCTCAAGTGGGACGCCGCGAAGTTCCAGGCCGGCAGCGCCGAGACAGCCCTTGAGATCGCAGAGGCCCTCGGCCTGGCCGTTGAGAAGGTCCAGCGGCGAGAGGAGCCCAAGGCCAAAGGTCCGGCCCAGCACTGCGTTGAGGTGCTCGGCTGCGTCGCCGAGGACGCCGGTCCGTTCACGATCGCCAAGCTCAACCACCGCGATAAGCGATCCCGGCCGCCCGCGCCGCTGACCACCGTCTCGATGCAGCAGCAGGCGGCGGTGCGGCTTCGCTTTTCGGCCTCGCGGACGATGCGGATCGCCCAGCAGCTCTACGAGGGCGTCGAAATCCCCAAGGAAGGCAGCGTCGGGCTGATTACATACATGCGGACCGACAGCACGCACCTTTCCAACGAGGCCATCGGCCAGGTCCGCTCGCTGATCGAAGCCGAGTTCGGCAAAGACTATCTGCCGGAAAAGCCCAACCGCTACGCCTCCGGCCGGCGGGCACAGGAGGCCCACGAGGCCGTCCGCCCCACCGACGTCAGCCGCCACCCGGAGGACCTGCGCGGGGCGCTGAACGACCATCAGTTCAAGCTCTACCGCCTGATCTGGCAGCGCTTCGTCGCCTGCCAGATGGCCCCGGCTATCTGGAAGGTCACCGAGGCCGACATCGTCGCCGAGGTCGTCGCCGGCGGCAAGAAGCGCCAGGGGCTCTTCAAGGCCATCGGGCGAACGCTGGCGTTCGACGGATACTTCCGTGCGGCCGGGCCGCCCAAAGGCGGCGAGCAGATACTGCCCGCCCTCGACCAAGGCCAGCAAGTGGCGCCCGTGGAGCTGTTACCCACCCAGCACTTCACACAGGCGCCGCCGCGATACACCGAGGCCTCGCTGGTAAAGGCGATGGAGGCCGACGGCATCGGCCGGCCCAGCACGTACGCCCCGATCATCCAGACGATCCAGGCTCGCGGCTACGTCGAGCAGGAAGACCACACCTTCCGCCCGACGGACCTCGGCATCGTCGTGACGGACAAGCTCGTCAAGCATTTCCCGAACATCCTGGACGTCCGCTTCACCGCACACATGGAAGACCAACTCGACCGCGTCGAAGACGCCCAGGCCGAGTGGGTCGAGGTCCTCGAAGAATTCTACAGGCCGTTCAGCGAGAACCTCGAAAAGGCCAGCGAAGAGATGATCCACGCCAAGGCCGAAGAGGTCCCCAGCGACTACACCTGCGAGAAGTGCGACCGGCCGATGGTCTACAAGTTCTCCAAGACCGGCCGCTACCTTGCCTGCACGGGCTATCCCAAATGCAAGACGACCTGCCCCGTGGACAAGGAGGGCAAGAAGAGCAAGCCGCTGCTGGTTGACGTCGCCTGCACGAAGTGCAGCTCGCCCATGACGCAGCGCAAGGGCCGCTACGGGCCGTTCCTGAGCTGCTCGCGTTATCCCGATTGCGACGGCGTGGTGAACCTGGACCGCAAAGGCCACGTCAAGCTGCCAAGCCCCCCGCCGCTCGAGGTGGACCTGAACTGCCCGAAATGCGAAAGCCCGCTCAACCTGCGCCGCTCGAAGCGCGGGCCGTGGCTGGGCTGCTCGAAGTACCCGAAGTGTCGCGGCCGTCTCGGCTGGAAAACCCTCGCCCCCGCCAAACTAAAAGAGCTGGAACTCCAACTGCTCAACCACGAGAAGGACAACCCCCAGCCGCTCCTGAAAACACTCTCCGGCCAGCTCATCGGCCCCCAACACACGCCCGAGCCGCTGGAGCCGGAGCCTGGAGCCAGTAGCCCGGAGCCCGGAACCAGTAACCAGTAGCCCGTCGCCCGGAGCCTGCGCCGCGCGCGCTAGCATTAGGATAGGTCCCCATTTCCGGCAACACGCTTCACAAGCCCCGACTGGCCGGGCTGCGACCAACCGTAAAGAAGAAGGGATGGCAATGAGAGATGAGATGGACTATTCCGAGATTGCCAGACAGCAGTCTGAAAAGACCGCAAAGCTGTATTACGCCTTCCGCAAGAAAGGCCGGGCCTTCAAGCCAAGCGACTTCGACCCGTACAGGCGAGACCCCGGCGAAGTGATTGAGATCGGCAAGGACAACATCGACCTGCTGAAGCAGGCGTTTGCCAAGAAAGGTTAGCTTTCAGCAATAGGTGATGCACTGGCCTCGGGGGCGCCTTTTCCGCGAGTTCGGCTGAACAGCCAGGCAGCCAATAGGAGAAAGAGGATCGAAATCAAGTGCCAGGCCATTAAACGCCAGAAGGTTCCGACAGCCAGAGAACCATCAGACTCGGCAAGCCTGAAGCAATACGGAATGCTATAGATGAGCGAATATGCAATGAAGCCGCCACCCATAACCAAGGCATACCGAAGCCACTTGCCAGCTCGCGCGAACCGTCCGATGACAACCCCGAGCACGAGCAGTGCCGCCCAGTCCGGAAGCCTGATCCAGATCAGGCCCCAGTATGCGGCCACTATTGATGGCACCCCTTTGCTCAGGAGCCAATCGGCGACAGGCTTTCGCCATTCCAGGCCGACCCACAGTGTTCCGACGGTCGCGTCAATTATGAGGCCAACCAGCCCGCCTGCAAGGAACAGAAGCACCCAAAACGCTGCCCGTTTCATAGCCATAACCCTGCTGTTAGCGCTTAGTTTGGAAAGGACTATGAACGAAATGTTACCGCGTATGTGCCTTGAAGTACAGGCCCAAAGTTGCAGTACACCAAAGACCAAGAACATCGGCCTGATGAAGCAGGCCTTTACAGGACAGAAAGGAGTCGAACCGTGAGCGAGCGGGATCGGTCATTGCAGTTTGCAGATTGCGGAGAGCAACGACCCGCGACCGTGAGGGAGCGGGCGCCGGGGTCGAAGCGCACGACCTCCTTCTTTTGGTCTTGTCGTCGGCACGACGACCTCCCTCTTTTGTAGTGAACGCCGCGTGCGTTAGCACTGGGATACGTCCCCATTTCCGGCAACAAGCTTTGCAAGTCCCAAGCAGTCGGGGCTACCCGCCAAAAGATCAGGTTCCACCGTTGGTCTTAACCTTGTCAGCGGCAAGATTCAGATGCTGTACAGCGCGACGAACTCGGGTATCTTGATTCACGTCGATAGACCTACTTACCTGCAAGGCTCGGTTGAGTTCGGCGACTGCTTTCAAAAGATTGTCGATTTTGCACCTTGTCTTTTCCGAATCACTCATTTGAATTACTCCTACTCAACGTCTCCCGCTCAGTTGATTAGCACGTGCAGTGGTCTGCCCCGCGATGGCTTCATAATCTATCTCACCAACGAACAGGTCAATTGCAGCAGTTGGTCAGGGCTCATCATCGTCAGAAGTGCGACCTGTGAATCCAGCCAACAGCAGAAGCGACCCGAGAAGGAAAACGACACATATAAGGACTATGAACACTTCGCGGAACCAGCCTCCGGAGAATATCACACCCTTTCCGTCTGCACCTTGTGGGAACCCGCCACCAAACCAAAACGCCACCGTCAAGGCGACCATGAAACCGCCGACCCAGAGGCATGCAGGCCTGTTCTCCTTTTTGAGAAGCAGTTCTAGAAGATCACCAAACCCCATCTTAAACTCCACCCATGCATCTCAAAATCCCCAAACGTTCACGCAGCACCGTACCACGTTTTAGCCGTCTTCTGGGGTAACCATGGAACAGTGGATCCCATGTGATACGTGTTCACTTTGTGCCGACATACGTGGGTTCTACTCCCCATGATGGTGTCTTGAAACTGGTCGCTTAGGTACGTTGTTCCTCTATCGTATCGTCCCCGTCCACCTCTGACTTTAGCGCTCCCTTTCGCTCCCGGTTGTCTACAAATACCGTCTTCAGCCATACTCACGCTTGCGTGAGCATGCAATGTCCGAACAATACTCATGGCCACGCAAGCGTGGCCATGCCACCCGCCCGAAGATTTACTTGGCTAGCCTCTCACCCGCTCATATAATGAGCAAATGCCAAAGCGGTCAAGCAAGAAAAACGCTGACGCGAACGAGTTGGCGGCTTCTATCGTAGGCCAAGTCACAGGCCAGGGGCCGAAAGTCCCGAAGCCCAAGAAAAACCCTGCGGCGGTCGCGCTAGGCAAATTGGGCGGGCTGAAGGGTGGCAAGGCTAGGGCTATGAAGCTGTCGGCAGAAAGGCGCAGCGAGATAGCCCGCGATGCGGCTCGTATTAGATGGGCAAAACTCGCGAAGCCTTAAGGTGTTCCCTCGATTTGGCGCAAAATAAAGTCACCCAAGAGAGGAACCGCAAAAGAATATCTGCCATGCCGGTTCTTATAGACCAATCCAGCCGTACCTAGTGATGCAAGCATTTGATTGACATGACTGCTGCCAAAAGGCTTTTCTAGGATCGTTTTAGAAAGTTCAACAATGTCTTGGCCAGTGAATTCTTCATTGGCGTTGTCCAATTGGGCAATCACTTGTAGTAATTGCCGCTGCCTATCCGTGGTTCTCGCCCAGCGTCCCGCAAAAAAATCGGTATCTAGTTTTCGTATGATTTGTTCAATTGGAATGGGTGATGGCGACTGACCAAGGCTGTATTTTTGAGTCCAAATATCGAAAACCTCACGGCAGATGAACTGAATAAAGTAAGGGTATCCCCCTGATACTTCCGTGATTGTGTTAACAGAACCTTTGTCAAATGTTACTAGGGAGCCTTCGGTTTCGACGGGCTTCGTGATCGCGTCTTTGCAGTCTTCTGGTTTCAATCTATCAAGAAAGAGAACGCGGAACATTCTCTCGGTATATGTTCTGGCTTGAACCACTTTAGGGAACAGCGTTGGCAGCCCAACTAATACTAGCATAAAAGGCATACCTTGTCGCTGAATGGACTGGAAAACGTCAAGTAGTAATGAGAGCGGGAATTGTTCCTTGGCGGCATGATCGGCAAGATTTTGGGCTTCATCGTAGGCAAAAACAACGCCACGGCGGCCGTCTTCGTTAATATGCCTCCAAGCCGTTGTTAGGACGTGCTTCAATTTATCGGCGGCAAGCCCAGCAACGCTGTTGTAGAGATCGACTAAGGCATCATAGTGGAGCGTTTCTTCGAGAGTGCGGGTTCCTTTTTTGAAGCCAAAGAGCGGGAATTCGGCTGTTTCTGTAACGATAGAAGAAGTGGCAACGGATAAATCCGTAAGCAGACGAGTCACCAAATGCTCTTCGCTGATAGTAGATGCTTCCGACAGATCAGTTCCAAGCCAAAGCCAGTTTTCTTCAATCGCAATCGGCTTGAGGGTCTCAAGTAACACGGTCTTACCGACACCTCTCAAGCCGGTTAAGATCATATTCTCAAGGATATTATCTTGGCCCAGCAGTCGCCGGAATTCTTCCTCTTCTGCGTTACGGCCTGCGAGATACGGCGGCATATGCCCCGCCCCTGGCCTAAAAGGGTTTCTAAATTTGGATACTCCGAAGTCCATGTCTTTTCTGCCTTTCTTGGATCATTTTCCTTCCTGGTATAGCTTACGGCCTAGATTAAGATATATCAACAAAAAAAACTAAATTTAGTATTTGTTCTAAATAATGCTTGACTTTCCTTGACCGCTCAAGCATAATGTCAGTATGAACCAGTTGGGTACTGACAAGCGGGCAAGCATCCTCCGGGCGTTGGTAGAGGGCAATTCAATTCGGGCGACTGTCCGAATGACGGGGGCGGCAAAGAATACCGTAAGCAAGCTCCTTTGTGACATTGGCGAAGTCTGTGGGGAATATCAGTACATACACCAAAGCCATGATACGCATCAAGCTCAATCCCAACGCGGCGGCCTGGGAAGCCCGCCGCGCGGAAATGGGGGCTACTGGCTACGGGTTCCGAAACAGCGTCCCGCTCGCTGCCCACCTTTGCAACTCTCTGAGGTCTTTGTGTTCTCTGTGGCAAAACGGCCGTTCGATCCCGGCGCGCCGGGACTCTCTGCGGCCTCTGAGCCTCTGCGGCCCAAGTGACAGATTTGCGCGCGCAAAATTGCACGCGCGGGTCGAAAGTAACCCCGAAAAATCAAATTTTCTTATTCCCGGCCCCAAAAAGGCTTGCCGCTTCGCAGACATCCCCAACTTACAGATTTGCGCGCGCAAAAGAGGTGCCTCACGCGTAATACGGAGGCGCTATGCGCGCCAGGACCCGGAACTCGGAATCCCGGCGCGCCGGGATTGAAAAGTGAATAGCGACGGCCAGGGATTGGAAAACACCCAAAAAAGCCAAAAGCCGAAAACGGAAAAACAGCCGGATTTGGACCCTTAAATTCGTAACTGCTGTTTTTTCGGAGGCTTACGTCAAAACCAATGCGCACAAATGCGCACGTTTGCGCACAAATGCGCACAAGTGCGCACGCTTGCGCACGTTTGCGCACAGATGCGCACGCTTGCGCACAAATGCGCACGTCTCGGGATGCTGGCGGCCGGCTTAGCAGATCCTCGGCAGCTCTTCGCCGTACGGCATCTGGATCACACGCCTGCCGCCGATGGAGGTGACCATCTCCACCAGTGGCGTTTGGCTTGACTGGGCGATCCGTCCGATGACGGCCGAGCGGTCGGCGATCTCGTAGCGGGCGAGAATTTCAACCGCCCTGTCGCCCGAGCCTGTCTGCACCACGGCCAGGAGCTTGCCCTCGTTGGCTGCCGAGAGCAGGTCCAAGCCGAGCATCTCGGCGGCTGCCCGGGCGGTCTTGTTGACCGGAATGGAATCCTCTTTAACTTCGATGTCTCTTTTGACGGCCGTGGCGATCTCAACCAGTGTAGCGGCCAGTCCGCCGCGCGTTGGGTCTCGCATGAAGTGCACCTCCGGGCCTAGTTGATCGAGAAGCGCGCGGGTCAGGCTGTGGATTGCGGCACAGTCGCTGGCCAGCTCGGACGAGAAGCTCAGGCCCTCTCGGCGGCTCATCACCGCCAGTGCGTGCTCGCCCAGCGGGCCGGAAAGGACAATCTCATCGCCATCGGAGACCTTCTCGAAGCCCAGGTGAGCGCCGGCCTTTAGCTCGCCGACGCCTGTGGTATTGATGACCATGCCGTCCACGCCGCCTGGCTCGACGACCTTCGTATCGCCGGTGACGATCGGAACGCCGGCCTTGGCGGCAGCCTCGCCGGCCGAGCGGAGCACGCGCAGCAGCAGCTTGATCTCCAGGCCCTCTTCGAGTACCAGCGCCAGGCTCAGCGCCTTCGGCTCGGCGCCGACAACGGCCAGATCGTTGATCGTCCCGCAGACCGCCAGCTTGCCGATGTCGCCGCCGGGAAACTCCAGCGGCTGAATGACGTAGTTGTCGGTGGTGAAGGCGAGCTTGTCGGTCTTGGTTGCTATCGTCGCGGCGTCGGTAAGCCGGCCAACCTCTTGCGGCGAGCCCAGGGCCGGCAGTATCACCTGCTCGAGAAGCTCGCCCGTCAGTTGCCCGCCGCCGCCATGGGCCAATCGAATGTATTGCTCTTCGGCCATCAGTGACCCACCCGCGTGGGGCGTTCGTACTTGTAGGCCGCCGCGCATGCGCCCTCGGAGGAGACCATGCACGGTCCGACCGGGTCGCGCGGCGTGCACCGCTCGGCGAACAGCGGGCAATCCGCGGGTGAGCATCGCCCGGTGATCACCTCGCCGCAACGGCAGTCGGCGGGCTCTGAGCTTTCCAGCTCCGGCAGCTCGAAGCGTCTGGCCGCGTCGAAGGCAGCCAACTCCTCGCGCAGCACCAAGCCGCTTTGGCCAATCACGCCCAGCGCTCGCCAGGTCGCGTCGGCCGGGACGAATACCTCCTCCATGACTTTCAGGGCCTGGATATTGCCCGACGCCGATACGCTGGAATACACCGAGCAGGCCTGAGGCTCGCCGGCCGCGAGTTGGGCGAGGATTTCGGCCAAGCCCGCGAGGATATGCTCCGGATCAAATCCGGCCACCACGCAGGGCCGAGCGAAGTCGCGAACAATCTCCTCGTACGCCTTGTAGCCGAGTATCACGCTGACGTGGCCGGGGCAGAGGAAACCGTCGAGGCGGACGTCGTCAGCGGCAAGCAGCGCTCGCATCGCAGGGACGATTCTTTTATGGGCCGCCAGGACAGTGAAGTTCTCTGTGCCCTCGCGCTTTGCCCGCAGCACGGCCAGCGCCGTGCCTGGCGCGGTGGTCTCAAAACCGACGCCCAGAAAGACGACCTGACGCTGCGGGTTCTGCAGGGCGAGCTCGACGGCCTGGTCGGCCGAATAGATCACCTCGATGCTGGCGCCGGCGGCCCTGGCGTCGGCCAGGCTGCCATCGCTGCCGGGTATGCGAACCATGTCGCCATAGGTGGCGATGATGACCTCCGGCCGCCTGGCCAGCAGCAGCGACTGATCCACGTAAGACTGTTCGGTGACGCAGACCGGGCAGCCGGGCCCGCTGATCAGCTTCAGCGACTCCGGCAGCAGGGTCCTAAGCCCGCTGCGGGCGACGGCCATCGTGTGCGTGCCGCAGACCTCCATGACCTGCACGGCCGGCCTGTCGCGGCTGAGCGCGCTACACATCTGGTGAATCTTTTCACTATAAACGTTCACGGGCTGCCTTCCCTAAACGCCGTCCTTGATATTGGGTACGCCGCAGACGCTTTCCTGGCTGCCGGTTAGCGGAGTTCCTTGAGCAGGTCGTAGGTTTCCTTTGCCTCGGCTTCATCCAGCACGGCGATGGCGAATCCGGCGTGGATCAGCACCCAGTCGCCTACTTTCGCATCAGGCACCAGCGGCAGCAGGACCTTGGCGCGATGGCCGTCGAGCGCCACCGTGGCGCTATCATCTTCGATCGTTTCAATTTGTACGGGTATGGCCAAGCACATCGCTCAGTTCGCCTTTCTCGCATTCACGCGGAGCCCGAACCTATCGGTGCGGGTGAGTTTCCTTGCCGAAGCCACCGCGGCCTGGCCCAATGCAACTCCGCCATCATTGGAGGGAATCGAACGGTGCATCAACACCGTAAACCCATCTGCGGCCAGCTCGGCCGGCAGATTCCGCATCAGGTGGCGGTTGGCAAAGCACCCGCCGGATAGCGCCACGACGTTGAGGTTCGTTTCCTCTCGCGCCTGGCGAGCCGCCGCCGCCAGGAAACGCACGACCGTATTGTGGAACTTCGCCGATACCGCAGGTGGGCTGAGGCCGGAACTCAGGTCGAAGACGATCCCCTCAACAGCTGGCCGCAGGTCAATAATGAACGGACCGGTAGAGACAATGCGAAACGCGTAGGCGTCCTTGACATCGGCGGCCATGGCCGCTTCGAGCTTCATCGGCGCCTCGCCCTCGTAGCGGTTGCTGTCCGCCACGCCGCAAAAAGCCGCCACCGCATCGAACCACCGGCCGAGCGAACTCGACGGCGGGCAGTTCATGCCGATGGCGAGCATCTCCATCGCGGCGGTGAGCTGCTCGGCCGAGGCCGCCAGCGGCAGCGTCTTGAAGAACCTGCGGCAACCTTCGCCGAAGGTGTCATACAGTGCGGCCAGCGCAGGGCGATACGTCTCGACCGCCGCTGCGTCGCCGCCGATCAGCGGCAAGTAACGCAGATGCCCCAACCGCTCGTAGCCGATCAGATCGGCCCGGAGAATTTCACAGCCCCAGAAAGCCCCGTCGTCGCCGTAACCCACGCCGTCGCAGGCCAGGCCGATCACAGGCTCGCTCCAACCGTTCTCGGCCATGCACGCCGCGATATGAGCGTGGTGATGCTGCACGCGGATTATCGGCAGAGGCTCGCGGCCGGGAAGTTCGCCCCGGTGCCGCTTCAGCGCGTAGTCCGTCGAGAGGTATTGTGGATGCACATCGGCGGCCAGCAGCTCGGGAGAGCACTCAAAGAGCTTCTCCAGATGGTTGATCGTATCGATGAAGTGCCTGTACACGCGGCCGTCCTTGAGATCGCCTATGTGTTCGCTGAGAACGGCCCTGCCGGCGCGGAATAGACAGACGGTGCTCTTCAATTCCGCTCCGACGGCGAGGATGGCGGGACTGGCCGTTTTGCCTTCGGAACCCAGCACCGGCAGACGGATCGGCTGCGGCGCATAGCCCCGCGCGCGGCGCAAGATCTGCAAACGACCCCGGCGCTCTGCGGGTCTGACCTCAACGAGGCTAGGATCGTCCTGTTCGAAGACCTGCACTACGCTATCGTCTATGCGGCGTTCGATCCGCCGATTGTGCAACAGCAGCGCGTCTGCGATCCGGCCAAGATGGGCGATCGCAGCCTCGTTATCTCTCACGAGCGGCTCTTCGGAGTAGTTGCCCGAGGTCATCACCAACGGCGGCAGGCCTTCGGCGAACAGCAGGTGATGCAGGGGCGTGTATGGCAGCATGACTCCCAGCGTGTCGAGCTGCTCGGCCACGGCCGATGCGACATTAGCGTCCGGCCTGGCCGGCAGCAAAACGATCGGGCGAAGCGGGCCTCTCAGAAGCTCCTCAGCCTGCCAGCTGACCTCGCAGAGCGATCGGGCAGCCTCGATGTCGGCCACCATTACGGCGAAGGGTTTAGCATCGCGTCGCTTGCGGGCCCGCAGCCTGCGGACGACGTGCTCATCATCGGCCCGGCAAGCCAGGTGAAAACCGCCCAGGCCCTTGATAGCCACGATCTTGCCGGCCCGCAGCAGCTCGGCGGTAGTGACGAGGGAATCGTCGCAGGGAATCTGCCGGCCGTGAGTGTCAACCAGCCAGGCGCTCGGCCCGCAGCTCGGGCAGGCAACCGGCTGAGCGTGAAAACGTCGGCAGCTTGGCTCGCGGTACTCCCCGGCGCACAGCGGGCACATTGCAAAGTCGGCCATCGTGGTGTTCGGCCTGTCGTACGGTATACGGCGGACGATGGTGTAGCGCGGCCCGCAATTGGTGCAGTTGATGAATGGATAACGATAGCGCGGGTCTGCCGGGTCGGACATCTCGCGGAGGCAGTCTTCGCAGATGGTGGTATCGACGGTAATCTGGGCGTCAGTAAGTTCCCCACCGGCCGACGGCCTGATCTCAAAGCGGCTTTCGCCGGCCATCACCTCCGCCGGCGCCTGCTCCAGGTGGGCGATCTTCGCAAGCGGCGGCAGTTCGGCAGGCAGTCGGTGAGCGAAGGCGTCGGCCTGTGGTGCTCGGCCCTGGACCTCGATCGTCACGCCGCCGGCGTCGTTGATCGCCCAGCCCGTTAGCCCTAACTCGACGGCCAGGCGATAGACGAACGGGCGGAATCCCACGCCCTGCACCTGCCCGGTAATGCTCAGCCTTCTTCGAACTATTTTCCGCATCGCCGTTGTCGTTTCCTATCTGCTGGACTCCCGCTCTATTCTACAGAATCTGCCTCCGGCCGCGAAGCCCGTTTGCGGGTGCATTAACGTTTTGGTGACAGGAAAAATCTGAAACAGTCATTTCGCCACAAAGGCCACAAAGCACACAAAAGGTTAGAAGAGTTCCAAGGAAAGCAGACAGTTCACGGATTACACGGATGGACTTATCGCGGCGGCAGTGCTGTGCTCAAGCATCAATTCTCCTCTGCCGTTTCACGATTAGAAACCCTCAGCTTCTTGGCTGGGGCGAACGGCCACCTTTTCATCTGCCACCGTCAATTCCCTTGAAGATGAACACACCGTCCTCATTCGGATCGAAGTTGTCTACTTTTCGAAATGCATGGTTGTACAGCTCCGGCCGGGTCAGATCGTACCAGTAAACTGGAATTGTGTGTACCAAGCTGTACGTTTGCCAGGCGCCGCCCTCCCACTTTTCGAGCCACTTCACCGGGAACTTCGGGTAAGGCCCGGCACCGAAGAGAACGATGTAGTCCGGAGGCATGCGCCCCTCAAAGTGGATGCTCGGCAAATGCTCGAACTGCTCGGCCGGGGGATCCTTCAACTGCCAGGCATACACCGGCTCGCGCGCGTGGAACATGAGGGGATAGGCCGCATACTCCGCCATCACCCAGATGCTCTGCCTCGGTTCGACGTTGCGATTGATCCAGTCGGCCGCGGCCCGGTAAGTGCTTGGCGGCGGATCGATCAGCTCACCGCCGAAGCGGACGAAGCTCGAGTGGAACGATTTCGGCGGCATCACCGCCCGGGGGATGCTCGGATCGCCGTACGGGCCGCCGTGAAGAACGTTCGTACCGAAGGCCAGAATTGCCAACGGCACAGCAAGGAGCCTCAGACGGGCGGTCATCGCAAGGATCGCACGGGCAGAGACAAAAATACACAGCGGAATCAGTGGAGCCAGATACCGCACCTCAGTATAGGATCGCCAACCCGGCGGTACTTGCTGTGGAGAAAAGAATGCAACCACCAGGCAGTACAGGAGGATCGCCAGCGGACCTCGCAGCAGCCATTTGTCCTTCCGCAGGAAATACAGCAGCGGAGCAAGGACCAGAAGCACCCCGACACCAAACTCGCAGGCGTTCACGTCACGCAGATTGCACACCAGAAGTTTCAGGTGCTCGCCCAGCCAGCTCGTGCGCTCAAATACCTTATCGGATTTGCCGATAGGGTTCCAAACCGAGGCGATCAGCCCGCCCAGGACCACCTGCGGCAAAATGAGTATCAGCCAGCCCCGCCAGCCCAAGCGGCGCCGGCGCCGCTGCCAGATAAAGTAATCAACCAGTACGCATACAACAAAGGTCACGTACGCGAAGTAGTTGGACGCCAAAAGGGCCACGAAGCCCAGGCTCATGATCGCCAGCATGCGCAGCTTGCCCTTCCAATGCAGATACATGTACGCCAGCAACGTCGAAAGCAATATGCTGGGTGCGTAGTACCTGCACTGGCGCAGGTAAAGGACCAGCGAGATGTTGCCCAGGATGCCCATCGACATGACCAGCCAAGTCACCACGTCGGCCTCGCTTCGCCACATCCACCACGCGATCAGCGCGATTGTGGCCAGGCCGCAAATGGCAAACGGCAGCCGGGCTGTAAAAGACGTCTCTCCCAAAAGCCCGAAAGAGGGAGCCGCCAGGTAAAACATCAGCGGAGCGTGAAACCGCAACTTCATGTTCCTGAGTTTGATGCCGGCCCTGTTGGCAACGATGTTGTGGTCGAGGACCGCCGAGGTATCACCCGTCCGCCAGACGGTTATTCCTCCCAGGGCTGTATAGCTCTCGTCGTCCCACAACGCTGAGTGGCCCAGACGCGCAAACAACATCACCGCGGCGCACAAAATTAGCACACAGCATATCGCCAACCGGGCCTTTCGATGCCTTGACGCGGCCGCTGGCGACTGCTGCGAACTGAGTTCGTTAACCTCTGATAAAACGTTCGCCTGCATTTCGTTTGTTTTCTCGCCCATCGTCACGTGTTTACTGCTGGTTGCAGATATACTTATCTAACTGCCGTGGTCGAAACCTGCCCCAAGATGAACACGCCCTCCTCATTAGGATTGAAATTTGTTACTTCTCGAAATGCGTGACCAGAAAGCTCCGGCCGCGTTAGATCGTACCAGTAAAGGGGAATTGTGTGTATCAAGCTGTAGTTTTGCCCGCGGCTTTCCCACTTCTCGAGCCACATCGCCGGCGACGTCCAGTAGGGTCCAGGACCAAAGATAATCATGTAATCGGGAGGTATGCGACCTTCGAAATGAATACTCGGCAGATGCTTGAACTGCTCGGCCGGCGGATCCTTCAACTGCCAGGCATATACCGGCTCGCGCGCGTGGAACATGAGGGGATAGGCCGCGTACCCCGACACCACCCAGATGCTTTGCTTCGGTTCGACGTTGCGGTTGATCCAGTCGGCCGTGGCCCTGTAGGCGCTCGGCGGTGGATTCATCAGCTCGTCGAGGAAGCGGACAAAGGTCGAGTGGAACGATTTCGGCGGCATCGCCGGCGGCGGGATGACCGGATCGTTGTATGGGCCGCCGTGAAGAACGTTCGTCCCGAAGGCCAAAATTGCCAACGGCACAGCAAGGAGCCTTATACGGGCGGTCATCGCAAGGATCGCACGGGCAGAGACAAAAATACACAGCGGGATAAGTGGAGCCAGGTACCGAACCTCAATATAGGATCCCCAACCCGCTGGCGCTCGCTGCGGAGAGAAGAATGCAACCACCAGGCAGTACAGGAAGATCGCCAGTGGGCCGCGCAGTAGCCATTTGTCCTTCCGCAGGAAATACAGCAGCGGAGCAAGGACCAGAAGCACCCCGACACCAAACTCGCAGGCGTTCACGTCACGCAGATTGCACACCAGAAGTTTCAGGTAGTCACCCAGCCAGTTCACGTGCTGAAATGGAGGGCCGGATTTGCCGATAGGATTCCAGACTGAGACGATCAGCCCGCCGAGGACGATCTGGGGCAGGACAAGTATCAGCCATCCCCGCCAGCCCAGGCGCCTCTGGCGTCGCTGCCAAATGAAGTAATCGACCATAACGCATACGACAAAGGCTGCGTACGCGAAGTAGTTCGATGCCAGAAGCGCCACGAACGCCAGGCTCATGATCGCCAGCGTGCGCAGCTTGCCGTTCCAATGCAGATACATGTACGTCAGCAATACCGAAAAGAATATGCTCGGTGCGTAATACCTGCACTGGCGCAGGTAAAGGATCAGCGAGATGTTGCCCAGGATGCCGATCGACATTACCAGCCAAGTCACCGCGTCGGCCTCGCTTCGCCACATCCACCACGCGATCAGCGCTATCGTAGCCAGGCCGCACAACGCAAAAGGCAGCCGGGCCGCGAAAGAGGTCTCTCCCAAGAGCCCCAAAGAGGGAGCCGCCAGGTAAAACATCAAAGGAGGGTGAAACCGCAACTTCATGTTCCTGAGTTTGACGCCGGCCCTGTTGGCCACGATGTTGTGGTCCAGAACAGCCGAGGTATCGCCCGTCCGCCAGACCGCAATGCCGCCAAGCGCCGTGTAGCTTTCATCATCCCACAATGCCGAATGGCCCAGACGCGCCAACAATAGCACCCCCGAGCCCAAGATCAGCACACAGCATATCCCTAGTCGAAACTCTCTATGCCTCGATGGCTCGCCTTGCGGCTGCTCTGGAGCGGCTGCGGGGATCGCTTGGGAATTTTCCGCTTCGAATTCGTTTGGTGTATCACTCATGGGCGGCCTTCAATGCTGCTCGCAGATATATTCCACCTTGTGGTCATCGCGGTGGGCGTCCCTCCAGGCTGCCCGGATGAGCCTTCGCCCTCCGGCGCCTCGATTGTACGCCGTAGCACGTTCTCTGGAAAGGCCGAACCGAGTTGAGCGGGCCCCAGGCAGGCGAAGTTCCAGACTTCCAGGCCATCTCCGTCAGGCCTAGCGCTTCCCTCTCGCCCTCTTGCTTTGCCTGCGAATCTCACCGACAGTCCTGACCTTGAGCCTGGCCGCACCTTTCCATTTCTTCGTGCCGCGGTAGTTGCCCTTTCGCTTGCCGGCCTCCAGGCGCCTTCGGGCCGCAGGAATCTCATTTCTGTATTGCGGCAGCCACCTGGCCTGGGCGACGAGCATCTCGTCCACCATCTGCCAAACTTCCTCCGGCTCGCAGATCGCGCCGGTCAGCGGGTCGTGCAGGACAGCCTGCTTGAGCAACGTCACGTCGCCGGTGACGGCCGCGTGGACGCTCATCCGCTGAACGTTCACCGAGGCCGACAGCGTAGCCGCACATGCCAGCGGCAACTCGCCGATGACGGGTATGCTAACGCCGTTGGCATCGACGTAGCCGGGAACCTCAACCACGCAGTCGTCGGGCAGGTTGGAAATTACGCCGTCGTTGGTCACGTTGAAGTGGCCGCGATAGCAGCGGCCGGTCTCCAGCGCTTCAATGATATAGCTGCCGTGCTCGTCGCTGCGCCCATCGGCCGAGATGGGTTCATCTTCGGCGGCGAGCCATTTCGAAAACTCCGCCTCGAAGGCACTGCGGCCCTCGATGCAGGCGCGGAGGTATCCGCCGGTCTCGCCGTGGTGCCAATCGGATAGATCGATCCACTTGCGGATCTCCTTCGGCCGCTTTCGGTACCAGGGAAGGTACTCCGAGAGATGGCCGTTGGATTCGGTGCTGTAGTAGCCGAAGCGGCGCAGCACGTCGATGCGGACCTTCTCCGTCTTGCTGTGGATTGGGTGTTTCTCGAACGCTGCCAGCAGCTTCTGGCCGGAAACCAGCCGACCCTTATAAAGGATCTGCAAGTACCAAGTTTGGTGGTTGATGCCGGCAGCGATTATGTCCACCTCATCTTTGCTCTTTGCCCCGAGCACATCGGCGATCTGCCGATGTCCACGTTGGACGCCGTGGCAGAGACCGATGGTATCGACCCCGCCGAACTCGTCGGCGGCCCAGGTGTTCATCGCGTTGGGGTTTGCGTGGTTCAAGAACAGCACCTCGTCCTTGGCCACCTCGCGGATGTCCTTGCAGAAGGCGAGCACCTGCGGGATGTTCCGCTGGCCGTACATGATCCCCCCGACGCACAGCGTATCGCCGACGCACTGATCGACGCCGTACTTCAGTGGAATGTCGATATCGAGCTGAAAGGCCTCCAGCCCGCCGATCCGTGCACAGTTGATCACGTAGTCTGCCTCGGCAAGGGCCCGGCGACGATCCAGCGTGGTGGTGAGCTTCACGGCCTTGAGGTTGTTGGTCTTGATGTCCTTCCGGCAGAGCCGGCTGACCATATCCAGACCGCGCTTGCTGAGATCGGTAAAGGCAAATTGCGTATCCTGCAATTCCGGAACGGCCAGGATGTCCCGAAACAGCCCGCGCGTAAAGCGCACGCTGCCAGCCCCGATGAACGCCACCTTGATAGACATAGACATACTCTCCTTCCTGCACTGGCGCAAAGGGCGCCAAAGAAGGTTTCTACCGCGGTCGCTGCCGGCCCGCAAGCCGCCGCACAGCGAGATTCGCCGCGACAGGCGGTTTCGCTTGTAAAACGTAAACTCCGCGCCGATACTCTCTGGCAGCGAGCCATGGGCGAATCGAAGGAAAAACTCACAGATAAGCTGGCCGGTAAGTTCATCGTCATCGACGGGCCGGACGGCGCCGGCAAGACCACGCAACTGAAAATGCTCGCAAACCATCTGCGCCAGCAAGGCGTTAAGGTGACAGAAACGCGCGACCCCGGCGGCACAGCCATCGGAGATAAGATCCGCAAAATCCTGCTGGATCGCTCACACACTGAGATGATCATCGGCTGTGAGATCCTGCTTTACATGGCCAGCCGGACTCAACTGATGGGCGAGGTGATCGCCCCGGCCCTTCAGCGCGGCGATTGCGTGCTGTGCGACCGCTGGGTCTCGTCGACCATCGCCTATCAGGTGGCAGACGGCGTGGCCACAGCCAACGAGATCACTGACATCTATGAAGTTTCGCTCCGCGGAACCTGGCCGAACCTGACGCTGATCCTCGACGTCCCGGCCGAGACGGGCCTGGGGCGAATCACTCGCCCGGCGGACCGCATGGAGGCCAAAGGGCCGGAATTCCACGAAAGGGTCCGCCAGTTGTTCCTCAAGCAGGCTAAAAGCGCACCGGAACGCTTCGTCGTGGTAGGCGCCGCCGGGGCGGCCGAGCAGGTTCACCAGCGATTGCGGGACACGCTTGAGAATTGGAAGTTCGGCCAGTGAGCGACCTGGAATTGCAAGACGTTGTGGGCCAGGATGAGGCGATCGAGCGCTTGCAGCGTGCGATGCACGCAGATCGCCTGCCGCATGCGTTTTTGTTTGCCGGCCCAGCCGGCGTCGGCCGTCGCACAACTACGGTGGCATTTGCCAAGACGCTGCTCTGCTCAAAGCCCGTCAGGAAACCGGCGGCAAAGACGGATAAAAAGCCCCCCTTCCGCCAGGCCTGCGGTCAGTGCGAGGACTGCCGGATGATGGCCGTCGAGGCGCATCCGGACTTTCATCTGGTCTACAAGGAGCTGGCCCGCTATCACGACGACGCGAACGTACGGGCGCGTGTCATGCAGGAGGTGAGTATCGCCGTGATTCGCAGCTTCCTGATCGCCCCGGCCGGCCGGGCCGCCTCGCGCGGACGCGGCAAGGTTTTCGTCGTGCTCGAGGCGGAGCTGATGAGCATCGCCGCCCAGAACGCCCTGCTGAAGACGCTGGAAGAGCCTCCCGACGGCGTGACCATCATCCTGATCTGCCAAAACGGCGAGCAACTGCTGCCGACGACGCTGAGCCGCTGCTGGATGGTGCGTTTCGGCCCGCTGCCGGAGAAGTTCGTGACCGGCAGGCTTCTCGAAGCCGGCGTGGACGAAGGCGAGGCGAGCTTCTGGGCGGCTTTTACGGAAGGCTCGCTCGGCCGGGCGCTCCGGCTAACCCGTCAGGGCATGTACGAGGTCAAGCGCAACGTTATCGAGCGACTGGCGAAACTAACGCCGGCTGGGGATGCCGAGCTGGCCGAGCACATAGCCAAGGTAACCGACCGTCTTGCAGCCCAGGCGGTGGCCGCTGCCGGCAAGGAAACTGGGGCCGAGCTTTCCAAGATGCTGGCAACCAGACGCGTCGTCGGCAATATGCTGGAGCTGATCGCCGGCGCGTTCCGCGACGCCTTGAGCCTGGCTACCGGCGCCGAGCGGAGCCTCACCAATGCCGACCAACACAAGGCCATCGAAGCACTGGCAAATCGCTTTGAGCCTCTCAAGCTAACGGAAATACTCGAGGCCCTCAATCGCTACGAGCAGCTACTCTGGAGAAACGTCAACCCGAAGATCCTCTGGGATAACGTCGTCATTACCTGCGCCTCGGCCGCGCCGCTTCGCGTGTGAGGAACAACCCCGTTAGCTGCCAGCATTCCGCTATCGGCCGGCAGCTAGGCGGCAAGAATTGATAGCCAGGAACTGACGGCTGAATGCCGAACGCTTCGTCATTGACGCTGGTTCAGCAGATTCTTATAACCATTGCCCTGCGCGAATGCTGAGAGTCTTGCATTCACGCGGCGGCCTTGGAAGGTCGCCGCAGGCAACACGAAAACAGGCATGAAAAACTTTCGCCGTTCATTGCGATATCTTTGGCCGTATCGCCTCCGGCTGTGCGCCGGGGCGCTCTGCGTGCTGGCCATCAGCCTGCTATGGGGCGGCGGTCTGGGCTTGCTAGGCCCGGGCAGCAAGATCCTGATCTCCGATGAGGGCCTGCATGCCTGGGCGTACGACAGCATCACTGGCGGGCGGCTGGGTCTTACGGTCACGCAGATGCAGCTTCCGCCGGGCACGTTCATCGATCCGGCCCGGCCCGGCCAGACGGTCCTGAGCATCAACAAGGTCCAAGACGATGGCCCGGCGCAGCAGGCGGGAATCCAGCCGGGCGACTGGCTGGTGGGAATTTACGACGACGATCCAATTCACCAGGTGATGCCTGCCAAGATTCTGAGCCGCCACCTGGCCACCGCAGCCCAGCCGGAGGCAAAAATCGTACTGCGCGTGTTCAACCCGCTGAGCCGCGCCGATCGCCGCGTTAGCCTCACGCCTGCCCAAGAGCAATGGTACCGTCGCCTGCTGGGGCGAATCGTCTCGAAGATCCCCGAACCACAGGACACCATGGACAGGTACAAGATCTTTCTGGGCCTGCTGGTCGTGGGGTTGATCATTACGTACCTGCGGGACCTGTTTCGATTCGCGCAGGAGTATCTTGTGGCCACGGCCGTCTATAGCGGCATCGTTGACCTGCGGTGCGATACGTACAGCGTGGCGCTTCGGCTGCCGCTGACGTTCTTTTCCCAAAAGGGCACCACCGACACGATGAGCCGGTTCATCCAGGACGTCCGTGAACTGGCTCGCGGGCAGGTGACGCTGTTCGGCAAGACGCTGGCCGAGCCGGGCAAGGCCCTCGGCGCGATGGCAATGGCGTTTATCTTCTCCTGGAAGCTGACGCTGCTGGCGATGATTGCCGGTCCGCCGGCAGTGCTGCTGATTCGCAGGTTCGGCAAGCGGATGCGGCGGGCGTCGAGAAAGGCCTTGGAAGGCGCCGCCGACATACTGGGCGTCCTGGAGGAAACCCTCAACGGCATCCGCGTGGTTAAGGCCTACACGATGGAGAGTGAGGAAAGAAAACGCTTCTTGAGGGCAAACCGTCGTCTGTTCAAACAACAAAAAAAGATTGCCAAGATCGACGCGGCCACCGCCCCGACCGTAGAGGCACTTGGAGTCACCGCCGCCATGTGCGCCGCAGCGGTGGCCGGGTGGTGGGTCCTGGGGCAAAAGGACATGAGCACCTCGGACTTTATCGCCATGATGGGCTGTTTGGCTGCGATGTTCGACCCGGTCCGCAAGCTCGCCCAAGTCGCTACGCGCTTCCAGCGGGCCGAGGCCGCGGCTACGAGAATCTTCGAAGTGCACGACCGTCCGCAGGAGAAATCCATCCCCGGCGCTCCTATGCTGCCCCGCCACAGCAAGAGCATCGAGCTTCGCGGTGTGAGCTTCCGGTACCCCGGTGCCTCGGAAGACGCACTGAAGGACATTGACCTTACACTCCAGGCCCGCCAGACGGTTGCGATTGTCGGCCCGAACGGCTGCGGCAAGACCACGCTGGTTTCGCTGCTTCCGCGTCTGATGGACCCGACGGCGGGAACCGTGCTCATCGACGGATGTGATATCTCGCAATACTCGTTTCGCTCACTGCGGCGGCAGATTGCCGTGGTCACGCAGGAGACGGTCCTCTTCAACGCCACCATCGCCGAGAACATTGCCTACGGGCTGCGGCGGCCGAAGGAAGCCGACGTCCTGTCAGCGGCAAAAAAGGCCTTCGTGGATGAGTTCGTCCGCGAGATGCCCGAAGGCTATCAGACGATGGTCTCTCAGCGCGGCGAGACGCTTTCGGGCGGGCAGAAACAGCGAATCGCAATCGCCCGGGCCATCCTACGCGACCCGGCGATCCTCATCTTCGACGAGGCCACCAGCCAGATCGACGCCGACTCAGAAAACCGCATCCACCAGGCGATGGGCGAGTTCATCAAGGACCGCACCGCGATCATGATCGCACATCGCTTTGCAACGGTCCTCCAGGCAGGCAAGATCATCGTCATGAACGCCGGGAGAATCGTCGATCTCGGGGCCCACGACGAGCTGCTCGAACGCTGCCAGCTCTATCGGCACCTGTACGAAACTCAGCTCGGCGACTCAGGCGCGTGAAGAGAACCGCGATCTTCGATCTGCGATCCGCCAGGGCTAAGATCGAAATCAAAGATCGAAGATCGGACATCGGAAATCGAGGGCCGGAATCGTAAATCAAAGATCGCAAATTCCGCCTGTGGCGTTGGTCGGGATGATTCTTCTCGCCGGCGGGCTGACGCTGGGCCATCTGAGTGGCTTTTCGCTTGCCTCGCTCGGCGCGATGCTCACGGCCTTGACCGAGGGCGGCCTGGGGCTGTTGATCGTCATCGCAGCCGGCGGCTACGGCTACCTCGCGATCCGCAAGCTCGCCCCGCCTTCGGCGCCACCTGGCCTTCGCGTGGTGACGGGATGCGGACTGGGGCTGTGGCTGCTATCGACGGCCGTGCTCGTCATCGGAACTACCTTCACCGGTCTGCTCAAGCACTGGTTCTGGTGGCCGATCATCGCGGTCGGCGTGATGCTGGCGGTTTGGCAGGGCCGGCGGAGACTGGAGACCTGGCGCCTGCCGCGCCATTTCGACGGCAGATCGCTGATCTGGCCCATCTTGGCGATCGCGGCTGGGCTATGGCTGGCCGGGGCGACTCGACCTGCCGGTGCGATCCAAACTCCCGACGCCTACGACGTGCTGGAGTACCACCTCCAGGTGCCGCGCGAATTCTACCTCGCTCAGCACATCGGCCAACTGCCGCACAACTGCTATAGCTACTATCCGCTGGGCAGCGAGATGCTGTTCCTGCTGGCCATGTGCCTGCGCCACGGGCCCTACGAAGGGATGTACCTCGCCAAGATGATCCACGGGACGTTCGCCGTGCTGGCCGTGGCGGCTGTCTTTGCGGCCCTGAAGCGCCAAGATGAATCCCGCGGACGATTCTCGGCTGTGCTGCTGGGCACCGTCCCGTCTGCGATCTACCTAAGCTGGCTGGGGATGGTCGACCTGGCGATGGTTTTCTACATGGCGCTGGCGGCGCTGTGGCTGCGAGAGTGGCTGAGCCACGGCGGCATCAGGGCAGCGGCGTGCATTGGCTTGGCTCTGGGGGCCGGCTGCGCCGCGAAATATCTCTCGGTGGGTTTAATCGTCGCGCCGGTGCTGGCGGCAATGATCGTCGGTTGTCTGCTGAGCCGTAAGCGGCTAAGCGCCCTGACGCATCTGCCCGTTGTGTGTCTGCTGGCGGGCGCACTGTTTTGCCCATGGCTGATCCGCAACGCCGCGTACACGGCCAATCCTTTCTTCCCCCTGGCGACACAGTATTTCGGACGCGGCCACTGGTCGGCCGCCTCCGAGCAGCGCTGGGTGGACGGACACTCCCCCGGCGTCAAACCCCCCGTGCCGGTGCCGCCTTCCTGGAAGCCGCCCGCCCATCGCAGCCGGACCGACCTGCTCTACGACAACCTTGGCCTGCTGCTGGAGTGGTTCGGCCCGATCGCGGTGCTGCTTGCAGGCGTTGGAATCTGCGTCGTGATTGCCGGCGGCGGAAGGGACCCGCCTTACGAAGCGGCGCTGGCGGTGATTCTAGTCGGCCAGGTCGCTATCTGGATGACGTTCACGCACCAGATGCCGCTGCGGTTCCTCGTCCCGGCCATGGTGCCGATATCGCTGCTGGCCGGCGGTGTGCTGGGGCAGTTAGCCGCCGTTGCGACCAGCCCCTTTCGCCGGCTGCCCCAACTGTCGGCGGGCGCACCCTGGGGCAGACCTATCGCCGTAGCGCTGGCCGCAGCGGCAGTGGCGATCAATCTGCTGATCGCCTATTCAATCTATCGCCGGTGCACGGATAGGGTGCCGATTGTTCATGGCCTCCCGGGTCGGATAATCGCCGAGAGGTTCCCGCCCTGGAACGAGGCCAGCAAGCTGCCCGAAGGTTGCCGTATCCTGCTTCTGGGAGACGCCAAGGCCTTTTACTTTCCACCGCAGACGATCTACGCCACCGTCTTCGACGCCCAACTGCTGGATGCGATCGCCAAGCAGCTTCAAGCCCACAAACTAACGCCCGAACAAGCCGCCGAGCGGCTGCGCGCTAAGGGAATTACGCACATTTACGTCGACTGGCGGGAGATATTGCGGCTCGCCAAGACCTATGGTTTTCCGGCTTTGCTCAGCGGCGAAGTCGTCCAAAGGCGCCAAAACGACCAACCGCCTGCACTGAAGCTGCTCGAGAAGCTACCCTTACGTCTGGTCAAGCATATCGAGCTGGCGCGGCCGCCGGCCACCTCGGCGCCCACCACAAAGGCCGCCATCTGGCCCCTGGCGAGCATCTACGCTCTACCGTGGGCGCCGGACTGGCCAGAGACAGCTCCGGCTGCGACGCCTTTTGAATCCAACCGATAGAGGCTACAATTGCCTGTCATGGCGGAAAGAAGCAAACGAGTCGCTGCCGTCTTGGTCGCTGCGGGTGCATGGCTGCTCGGCGGCTGCGAGGCTTATCCATCTTTCAGCACATGGGTCGCCGGCGAGATGGTCAGCGTGACCGAGCACACGCCGCCGGTTAAGGACCCTGACGTCTTCGATACCGAGGCGGGCCTGATTAAACTCTTTGCCGCCGCCAACGAGACTATCGGCTTGCAGATCGTAATCGACGCCGGCCCCCGCGGCGCAGCGGGCGTCAGGATCAAATTTGCCGACCTCGTTTCCTACTCGGATAAGAAGATCGCAGCCAAGAACCTCCGGGCGTTTCGCATGTGGCCGGTCAAGATCGAGACCTATCCCCCGTGGTACCTCCGGCTGGTGGACCACGCGCCGGAAAGGACAAGCTTCTACGATCCGCTGACGGGCGTTGATTCGCCGCAAGGCGGCCAGCCGTACAACGTCGATCCCAACAGTCGCCTGGCCTTCTGGCTGGACGTGCACGTGCCGCGGGGCACGCCGGCGGGCAACTACGCCGGAGCGGTCAAGGTCGCCTCACTCGACGGGTGGCACTGGCAAGCCAAGATCGACCTGCGGGTCTACGATTTCGTCCTGCCGGAGGCCCGGCCCATCGCCGCCGTCGGCAGCTTCGATCACCGGATGATATTTCGCACATTTATTCTTCACAACGGTGAGCCATACGTGCCGGTGCACCTCGATCGCAGCCATCCGCCCGTCAAGCGAGGGCTGGAGATCGTACACCAGCTCATGCGCCTCGCTCGCCAGCACAGGTTGGACCTCTTCGACCGCCACATACACCCGGAGCTAAAACGGACCGCAGGCGGCAAGGTCCGCCTGGACTGGGAGAATTACGATGCGATCGTCATGCCGTATCTGACCGGCTCGGCGTTTGAAGATCGTATGGGCTGTGTGGCCTGGCCGGTGCCGTTTCACGCCGGCTACCCCGACGGCAAGAACTACGGCGGCATACACTCCGAGGCCTACGCTGCGACGGCTGCGGAGAT
>SDBS01000312.1_pt1 | contig 45017 bp, 39 predicted proteins | sample 2277091 | NCBI WGS metagenome assembly SDBS01 (sample SAMN10404972, study PRJNA504765) | marine sediment metagenome | isolation source: marine sediment core GS10_PC15, 163 cmbsf | place: Arctic Ocean: Southern Knipovich Ridge | collected 2010 | reverse complement strand
GGCCCTGAAAGTTCCGGCCCGTGCCGGCGCGGTGCCCACCGATGACAAGCAAGTCGGTGGCCAAAAGCGTACTACCTGCAGGGCCGGTCATTGAGCCTACAAGCACGCCGTCCAGATAGGCTTCGTAATAACCACCGTCGACCGTCGCATCGTACGTAACCGCGATATGGTGCCAGGTCCGGTTGCTGCCACCGGGGAAGCTGAAGTTCAGGCTGCCACCACTACTGCGGTGCGTATACACCTGCCCGATGTCGACGCCGACCGAATCACGCAAACCATACGAAGCGGGATAGTTGTTTCTGGCAGTGTTCGTTGACTCAAGGATAAAGTAACGGTTGGAGCCGGTGATGTCCGCTAGGTCCAGGTAATACCACGCCGCGTAGCTATAGTCACCTTGGGTGAACGGAGACGCAGAAGTCTCCGCACATTGTTGCAGCGACCGGTCAAAGTTAGCCGCACCCATACCAATCTTCACATTGTCCGTGGTGATGCTCGCGCCATTTACGGCAGTAGCGTGCAGCTCGTTGTCTGACGTGTCGTTGAAATCGCCTTCAAACTCGTAGTGAGCCACCAGATCCGCATTCGTCACACCCGCGGCCAGATACATGGTCACTACAACAATCAAGACCATAAGCACATCAAGTTTTGCCTTCATCTTCCACAATCCTTTCATAAGAACCCAGACGTTTCTTTTTGCCATAAATATGCGGACATAGTAATCAATATATGTTAAACTTTAGACTATCCAATTGGCTGTCAATATCTAATTCTGAACTACTTATTAGGTATTCCTTGAGCATAGGCATAAGGTACTTCTGGTCAACTATGTCGTAATCCTGAAGAACTAAGCCAATTCGTTGGCCATTAAGGCATTTCTCGGGTAGCGCAGCAGTGTAGATGGTGTTGTCCACCAATTCATCAATTGCCAAAGCCTTTTCGCCACTGCCTACAGGGATTTTGGCTAAGTTTATCCCGTCGATAATCGGTGCGTCTACTTCTCTCTTGGAGATGTCCGTGAATGGTACCATCAAGAGCGCTCTCAGAGATTTGCCATCCATTTTGACTTTTGTGAACCAGACATTTTTGAAAGCATTGAACAGGTCTCGATATGTTTTTTCTCCCGGAGAAAGTGCATCAAAATTTCTCAGATGGTCCTCACATATAACAACGTCCACGCGCATTTGTTTCTTGACAACGTGAGCTACCCATTGTTTCCACTGCCATTTAGGATGATTCTTGCCTACAACTGCCAGAACCTTTTCATACGCGCTATGCCAATTCCAAACGGTACTCAGTCTTTCCAAAATATGCCATTTTATGTTCCCTTGTTTTGTAACCTCATAAATACCTACATCTGCAGGTACGGAGATTCTCATTTGAGAATAGGCTCCAAATATGTTCGCCATAGCCCTGTCTGAAGTCGCGGAGTAGACCACGACGTATTTGTCAGGATTTATTGGATTGGGGTAAATAACAATATATCCCAAATCATCACCGTCGAAAAACTTGCCGTTAGTGGTGTAGATTCGCCCATGTCTTATCTGTACTGGCAGCTTTTCTGAGATTCGCGCCAGCCAGCAATTCGATTCAACCGAGCCGACCAGTATCAGGTTGTGATCGGACGTCATTTTCTTCGGCATATCCATATCTGTAAGGCATGGGGCTCCACGTGCTAACTTCTCAGCAGTGTCCTTGCAGATTTTGGCGAATAGTGCATCTCCACCCTCGGTCCCATATACAACCACATACGGATCTGTAAAAGCGTCCCGAACAGGCCCATGAAGCTGGGCGTTTTTGATATAAGCTTCACCGATATACCTTATGCTTCTCTTCGTAAACACCTGCTCCGTCGCAAAACCTAAGCTCTGTCCATCTTCGACAATCTCAACAAGCTTGTTTGAGTCCAGGGGTGCTTGTACGAGATCCAGGCTGTAAGCATCAACATTGCTCGTCTTCACATGGATTGTTTGTCCATCAACAGAGGCATCTATCGTTCCAATCAAGTTTTCGTCTTCACGACCGTCAACCTTTAGCCAATAAGCTTTTGAGTTACCAAGCGATTCAATCGTATATAACACCCTTCGAGGACTTTTCTCTCTCACCGCTTCTGGTATCGGTGTCCCCCGAGCTTCTGCTATACTCTTAGTCTCACTGTATTTTAAATGCCTACAGCCTTGATATTGAAAACATTTCACCGTATAATTATAGAAGCCAACATAGGAACCCTCATTGTGTCCAGCTCCTTTGACAAAGACCAAGGGCAAATTCAACGCATTCCCAGCCAAATAACGATAACTGTTGCCTAATGACATACTGCACTCAGCCCACTGGTCTGGATAGTTTAGTGCTAAGGCTGCTGCATAAACACCGTTGCGACATTCGCCGTTAACATATATCCTATCTTTATCAATGTTGAGTTTCTGCTCGATTATCTCCATCACTGTTGTAAAATCCTTCCACCTAAGATCCTTATAGACTATCGTATGCCACCATAGGTCAATTAGCCCGGAATGGGAAGTGTAGTTGTTCTTGGCTGCCACCCGTCTTACGTCCGCTTGCACGAACACGGGCCAAGGCTTCGAACTTGTGTAGCTATCCGGGATGAAAATCACAAATTCCTCAATAGGGCTCCCCTCAAAACGCTTGAGCCTTAGCTTATTCAATCCAATAACTAAGTCAGGGCATCTGCCTGCGTCAAAATCCTGCTTGCTCCGCACAGCCTCGTTTAGCACATTTAAGATCTCTTTTGATAACACAGACGCTTTGCTTATTACTTCCATTGTATGGTCAAAATGCGATACGGATATGCACGAACGAATTAACTGGGGATCAGGATTCGTTTCGATAAGTTCCTTCAATACCCGACAAAAAGCCAAAATGTCCTTTTTCCAATTGGTGGAAACAATGGCATAAGCTTCGAGATGGCGTTTCTGACTGTCTTGGGAGCCAATAGTAGAACTTAGTCTGAAAAAACCCTCTTTTCCAATCCCGCCCGCTATGCTCATTTCGTCAGATTCTGCACTTGTGATAGCCTTACCAATATCACGCCATGAACCTTCTACGTACTCAGCGACATTGATCTGAATCTTCCGCAACGAACCAATGTTAGCAGCCCCTTTCGGCAGTTTGATAGTTATATGCTGCTCGGGCTGATAGGCATAGTTGTAGTTGCGATTTGAGATAGTAGTTATAGTGCCAGTACCCATCAGGGGATTACTTTGGAGCAAATCCTTATTTTCACAGAACCGGCTACCTTCGCAGACTTTCTCCGCTATCATTTGCCATGGCAGCAAATAAGCTCGTCTTCCTGAAAACTCCTCAGACGCTTCAAAACCAATACAGGGAACTGCTGTTTGTAAAAAAAGAATTGTGAGTGTTATGCCGGTTCTCACTTCTCTGCCTTTCGTTTTTAGGGTTGAGGTCTTTAGCAGCGTATCAAGAAATTCTGCTAAGGGGCATTAGCTCGTACGCTCCCCTCATAAAAGCTCTATTTGCCGCCAAAAATACCCTTCCGAACCATAAAATTCTTAACTCAACCTGTGCACCGAAGCCCAAATTCTCTCAACTCGTCAGAATTTCCTTACAAAATGTGGCAATTCACATAGATCCGTACACTAAATGGCCCTTGCAACTTATAAATCCTTGAAAATGTAATTACCTAAGTATCTTAGTCCAAAAATTCCACAAACCTCTTTATAACAAAGATTTACGTATTTTGAGAATGAATACCCGGATGTTCCTGACAAAAAAATTATAGGATTTTCCTGTTTCTATCTTGACTATTTATCCCATTTTGCGTATTTTACCGTTCAGGTATTTTGTTATCTTCTTGGAGGACTTCGCCTCTTTTATATTGTGGAGCGAAACTCCTCTGCGAAATGTTGATTACGAAATTCAGCTTTTTAACTATTAGCAATGCCTGATGCAGATAAGAGTAGCAAACAGGGGAGGAGGGGTAAGGCGAATGTCCGGAAAAAAGTCGAACTGGCCAGCGCTCTCTTTGAAGAACGTAAAGATGAAATCCGCGCCATAATCCAATTTAATATGAGTGACAAGTCAAAGGTAGACGATATTTTCCAGGATCTCTTTTTGGCCATCGTAGATAAGCCAGTTCCTCCAGATGTCAAAAACCCCAACGGATACCTTTACAGGATGATCATAAATGACATTATCGATATGACCCGGAGAAAAAAAAGTTATCAAGCTCGAATTCAAAGATATGCTGAATTCCGCAGGTACAGTATAATAAATAACGAGCCCGAAAATATTGTAATCCAGGTCGAAGAGAAAGAAAAAATGATCGAACTAATCGAAAGGCAACTACCATCCCGGGAAGCTGAAGCCGTTATTAAGCGATATGGCCGCGACATCAGCATTGGCGACGCAGCAACAAGGATGAATGTCAAGAAAAGAACTTTCTCTCGATATCTCAGTCTGGGACTGAAGAAAATCCGTCAATTTTTCTGTGAAGAAGGTGGCAAGTATGATTTCCATTAATCCCAATTCAAATTGTACGGAGGCTCGGCTATATTACTATGATTTCCTCAGTGAGGAAGCTAAAGGAAATATTCCTCAAAGTACTCTGGGACACATTACCGAATGCCGGCATTGTCAGGATGAGCTAAACCGATTAGAAGCTTTATTGGCCCAGGCAGACGAAGATATTGAACAAAGCCGGCAAAGTTCAGCCATCATTGCCATTCTCAAGCTCCACTTTGCCTGTATAGACAAATCCCTTACATGCAGCACTGTGAAAGCATTCCTTCCGAGTCTTGCTTTTCCAACTCTGGAGATAAGCATACCAACCCCAATAACCGCACATCTTGACAACTGCCGGGTCTGTTCTGACGACCTGTTAATCCTCGGGAACTTAGGTCTTACTGAAAAACAGCTATACCGGTTAGGCCAACTCCTGGCAGACAAGCCCACAGAAGAGCCCGTTAGCTGCTCGCAGGCCCAGACTGCTATCCCGGCTGTTGCCTCAATTACTTTTCAAGAAACCACCGCAGAAATCTTAAAACACTTATGTATCTGCCCTGACTGCCGGAAATTGCTATATCAACATCGTGAAACTATCTGTACGGAATTGCTGTATAATAAGATGTCACAAAAAGAATTCCCCTGCGAAGCGGTCTCGGCAACTGACATTTACGACTATTGCCTCCCCTATGGAATTGACCCGGCTAATGACCAGTATGCGAAATTCCGTGAAGCCCTTACTTCCCATCTGCGCAATTGTCCAACGTGTTTGGCCAAAATGCAGCAGTTGCACACTACCGTCTGTAATATTGCTGACCGGCCGGATTCCGGAGTTGTTACCTGTTATGAACTTGAATCGATGACTAAAAAGCCCGAATTCTCCGATATCAATGACCTGTATGCCGACTGGCCGATAAAGGTACAGGTACTCGACAAATCCAACCCCGTACCTCTGGTGCCTAATGAACCTGTCGCTTTCCCACAAAGACTCAAACAAAAAGTTTCAGCCCTCAATCTGAAACAGTTTATAAAGCCAGTAGCTGCAGCAGCGATCATACTGATAGGCATCCTCATATTGTTTAGTGTGCCGGCTGCAAAAGCCGTGGATCTCAGCCAGATTTACGAAGCCCTGGAGAAAATCAGAAATGTCTGCATCTCCCGATTCGTTCCCGATAAAGCAGAACCAATTCAAGAACGGTGGGTATCTCGAACATTTGCTTGCAGACTAACGCGGAACAATAAACGTTTCGTTTTGTGGGATTTTGCTAATAGTGTTAAAAAAATAAAACCGTTAGATGGAAGTACTATCCAAATAGATTCCCTTTCTGGAGATATTGTCGCCAAAGGCAAGAAATCTCTTGAAGGTTCTTTCGGTCTTATGCCATTTTCCGATATAACCAACATTCCCAAAGATGCCCAATGGAATCGTGTGGACAATAAGGACATAGAAACACCTGTCCCAGGCACCGAAGTCTATGATTTGACCTGGACCAAGAAGGTCCCTAATACCGAGTTCTGGAAATGGCGAGTTTTTATAGATACCACCACACACCTGCCAAAAAGGACAGAGTGGTACAAGAAGACCCCTATTGAGAATGAATATACATTGTGGTCGATAGAAGTAGTGGCATACCCCACCACCGACAATGAAATTAAGGCTGTCATCCAGAGTACATTCGATTAGTCTTACTTCTGGTTATTTGCATGCTGAAATTGAAGAGCTTGTCCACTCGCCATCTCCGATACAATCAACTCCCTCAGAGTCGTTGTCATCTTCTATACACACTTGAGACTTACTCCCAACCATACTGCTTTCATAGCAACTGCCGGATGAGGCTGGCTTGCAGCCATATCGTTCATAATAAATTGTATAACATCCGCCACACGAGCCGGGAACACCGTTGTCAGGGCAAGGAGAGTCTCCGCTGTTTTGAATTTTGTCAGTACAGCTTTGACAATTTTCCGCACCTGTTATTTCACGAAGCCGGCCTTCATCAATTCTTGCGAAATTGCCCTTTATCCCAATTGACCCATCACCTACAATCAAAACTGCGTTGTCCCATATACTTTCAAAGTGCTCAACTCTGTTGCGATAATAGAACTTGTTTTTGTCTAAGTCTATTAGCCTGACATATTTGTCATCGATATTTGCAAGCACAACGTAATGATTGTCGCCGGGTAAATGCAGGATAGCCCAACAGCCGTTCAATCCTCTGAGTGTCTTGAGGCCCGTTTTAACCGCAATGCTGTTAAGTCCCAGATTGTGAACAAATTGCTGCATCTCGAACATGGTTGTGCTTTTTTTCTCGCCGTGAACAAGTTGACCCAGCTCTTTCCACGATGGACTAAGGCCCAATTTCTCGCAGGCGTATTTGAGGGACGCTGTCGCACAATTCTGACCCTGCGAATCGGGTAAATATGCTATCTCCAACCTGTTCTGCAATAGCTCATCTACATCGATGTCTCTGACTGACGGTTCCTGCGGTGATGAATATCGAAATTGCAGTGGCTTACTACCAAAACGGTAATCTTCTATTAAGGCATCGTATTCGTACTCAATATCGAAGGCCGTGGGTTCTGATCCTCCGTTGCTAACCGAGGTAAAATCCCAGATATCGTAGGTCTTCAGTTTGGCTGGGTTCGTTGTTGTATCATATTGCTCTATTATGATATTGCCGGGACACCAGTTGCCGTTCACTAACTGATAATTGCTGTAGTTGCGCACTGTCATTGAGGCGTTTTCTATAATTACGGAGTAGAATTTCACAACGTATTTCTTCGCTGGGTCGAGTATAAACGTTTCCTCTTTATCACCCTCGATGACCGTCAGGTGTATTTCTGACTGGCCGTTGGGCTCTACCTCGATTGCCGATGACTGGATGCTGGAAAGGTTTTTGTAGCTGTATCGGCCGTATCCCCATGGAATGACGCCGGCCGTCAATGGCCCATTAATTCCACTGGGAATGCCGGTAACGATTGCATGATTGCCCGGCCTGAAATACGTAGTGTATTTTTCGCCGTCCCAGGCGAACACACGCTTTTGGTTCCAGGCAAGGTCAAATTCGTCGGTTAAGAAATTATCTGCCAGTTCTGCCGGCGGCTTTATGGAATCCGTGCGCGAATCCACTTCAATTTCCCAATAAAACCTGCTTCCATCAAATTGTACGATTACATTTGAGCTCATTGTATATTCGTTCGATAGTTTGTAGCTAACATTGAACGGAATCGCCTCGAGCTTCATCTGCTGTAGCTTTTCGGTAAGTTCCAGTTTGTTGGGATTTTTCAAATATGCCTGAACTTGCTGATTAATCCTGCCGGCAATTTCATCCGGATCTATTACTTGCGGTGCTTTATATTCTTCGTGCCTTGCATGGATTGTGCCTGAAGGAATCCAGGTCTTTTTAGGCTGGCTGGTTAAGGTTTCAAGAATTTGCAGGATCTCCGCCCTCTCCAGCGTTCTATCTGCCAGAGCTGTCCCGCTGAAAAATACCAGAACCGCCAATACAAAAACTTTGGTCTGCATGGTTCTACCTCTCCTTTCTTAAACAATCTAACAAAATTTCACATGGCCTAATTATGCAATACAAAAATAATCTTCCTGTTTTGAATTGCGGGGCGAACTTGTGGCCGGAAATGTTGATTAAAAATTGTAAAAAAACTTCTTTATCAACATATTCTACATCTAATACGCCAGTTAACCAGTTAATTTGATAAGGACAAATTTATCTCTCTGGCATAGATGGAAGTTTTGCAAGACGTGAAAAATTGTAATACTAACTGTCGAACATTGCGAATTGAACCAGGCTTGGCAGGTCTCACCGAAGAGCAATTGCAGGTGGCCCGCTCAGAAAGTGCTAAGCAGAAGGTATCTCTACGTGAAAGTATATTGAGGCTTGGGCTTGTAAGCGAGACAAAACTGCTGACGGTGGTGGCCGAGAAAAATGGACTCAGGTTTTTAAATATTTCCGCCGCTGACATCGACAGTAAAGCCCTGAAAGCTATTACCGCAAATATAGCGTCTCATTACAACATAGTTCCCCTTGAAATTGTCGGCAATGTTCTTCAAGTCGCAACCTGCGACCCGTTCAACGAAAATTTGAAAAATGAAATTGAGCTGGTCTTGGACAATTCACACGATGTAGAATTCGTCTTAGCCACGTCTGAGGTAATAAAAAAAGCCATTCGCAAAGCCTACGGTGTTGGGGCTGCCACGGTTGAGCAGATGGTCACTGCTGAAGAAATAGACGATGCCACCACCCATACAAAAGACTTAATGGATGAAAGCAAGGCACGCGAGGCCTCTGTAATAAAGCTGGTCAACCAGGTGCTTGCAGACGCCATTAGTGCCGGAGCCACAGACATCCACATCGAGCCGTACGAAGATGATCTCAAAGTCAGGTACAGAATCGATGGCATATTACATGATGCAGGCGTTCCTCACACAGTGAGATTCTTCAAGGAAGGTATCACAAGCCGAGTAAAGATAATATCAGGCCTGGACATAGCAGAGAAGCGCTTACCTCAGGATGGGCGTGCACAAGTGGACCTGTCAAACCATAAGTTCGATCTTAGAATTTCCATTCTGCCTACCAGATACGGCGAAGCAATTAACATTCGAATCCTGCCCCAAAGCACATTAATATCGGATTTACATTCCCTTGGCATGGCTGAAAATGAGATTAGCAAGCTAAAAAAACTAATTTTCAAACCGCACGGTATCATATTGGTAACCGGGCCGACCGGCAGCGGCAAAACAACCACCCTATACACCTGTATGAATCTGCTCAAGGATACCGACAGCAAAATAATAACCATCGAAGACCCTGTCGAATACGACATGCCCGGTATTGTTCAGATGCAGGTTCACCCCGACATCGGTTTCACCTTTGCACGTGCATTGCGTTCGATGTTAAGGCACGACCCGGATATCATGCTCGTCGGTGAAATACGCGACCTGGAAACAGCCGAGACCGCCATAAGAACCGCCCTTACCGGCCACCTGGTCTTTAGCACCCTCCACACCAACGATGCTGCCAGCGCAATAACGCGTCTGCTGGACATGGGGATTGAGCCCTACCTGGCAGCATCTTCCATCGAAGCTATCCTTGCCCAGAGGCTCGTACGCGTCATATGCCCGAGTTGCAAAGAATCCTATGAGCCGCACCCCGAAGTGGTAACTGCGATAAAGTCCCTGGCGCGATTGGATGAATTGCCTGTAGTCTATCATGGCCGGGGCTGCGCCAAATGCCGCTTCACCGGCTATCAGGGCCGAACCGCTATAGCCGAATTGCTCCTGCTGTCTGAAAATATCCGGGAAATAACAATTTCCAGAAGGCACGCGAATGAAATCGATGCCCAGGCCCGCCGGGAAGGTATGACTTCACTGTTTCTTGGTGGTGTGGACAAAGTTCGCCAGGGAATAACCACATACGAAGAAATCCTGAAAGCCACAACAGGAACCGTGATTATGGATTAGCCAGATTTTACGCGGAAAAACAAAAATATTTTTCATTCGTAACCCACTGAAGAATATACGCTTATAAAATATCTCCGAAAAAAGTTCGAAAAATTCAAATTTTCTTTCTAAGATTTTCGCATTTTTTGGCAAGTACTTGTAGAGGCCTGATGTTCGGAGCCCTCATAAAAGTCGTTTTTGGTAGATTTTAAAACTGATTGTCGGAGACCAAAATATGGAAAAGGCATCAAATATCGTAGTAAAGATATTAGCAATTGCCCTTTTAACCGCGGCGGTTCTGAAGGGCTGGCAGTTACTCACAGAGCCGGTTGCCAATAACGACATCTGGTCATATAGGCCGTTTCTGATTCTAACGGTCGAATTTGAGCTTGCTCTTGCCATCTGGCTGCTCTCCGGCCTATTCAAAAAAGCCGCCTGGCTGGCCACATTGCTGTGTTTTTCCGTTTTTTCAGCGATTACCCTGTACAAGGGCATCACCGGTGCCGAATCCTGCGGCTGCTTCGGCCCAGTCCACGTAAATCCCTGGATAACATTGTTTGCTATTGATATTCACCTGGTGAATACGAAGACTTAATTAGACAAATGATTGTATGTGTAGATGCTATACAGGATTGCGAAAAAGCTTTAAGAGAAAGGTTTTCTATATGATGAGATTGACTGCGACAAATTTAGCGAGTGGGCGTAGTGAATGTAAAATCTTATTTAAGGCAGTCCCAATGTTACTTCTCTTTTTAGGAATTGTGTTCATATCAGTTTTTGATTCTGCTCATGCAGCAGAAAATACTCCTGATCCGAAGAAGCAACAAGAAATTATATTTGCCTCTCCCAAGTCTGGAAGTTGGGATATTTGGGCCATGTCTTTAGGTAATAGGGAACTGAGGAAACTGACTGATACAAAATATATTGATGAAAGATTTCCTTGTTACAGCCCTAGTAAAAACGAGATATTTTATCGCACAAACACAAACTGTATTATGCGAAAGCCAGATGGTAGCGAACCATCATCAGTATCTAATTTGCAGAATGGGATAAAAACTAATCCCAATATTTCTCCGGATGGTAAATACTTGGCTTATGTAAACTACGTTATTCGTGGTACTGAAGAAGATGGCGATATTTATATTGCAGATTTAGAAACAGGCATGGAAAGAAAACTTGTTGAACTTCGTGGACATCAGTTCAATCCCTCATGGTCTTTCGATGGTAAATATTTGGTGTTTATGTCTGGTGATATACGCGGTGCATACAATATATGGATGGTATCTGCTGATGGTACTGATCCCAAGTGTATTGTTAGAAGCGACTACTTTGACAGCCAGCCAAATCTGTCGCCGGATAACAAAAAGGTGGTTTTTTGTTCAAATCGAGGCGGCAGCAATGACATTTGGGTTTCTGATGTTGAAACCGGCAAACTCAAGCAACTTACAACTAATCCGGGAGCAGATGAGTATCCGCAGTGGTCACCGGATGGAAAGTATATATTGTTTACTTCTTACAGGGATGGGCATTTTCATATTTGGATGATGAATGCTGGCGGGAGTAGCCAGAAACAACTTACTAATGGTCAATTTAATGCCAGGGACGGAAGTTGGCTGTTTCATGAGAAAGGAGCAAATGGATGAGAAAGAATTTTGGGATTTTGTTTGTTATAGCAGCACTTTTAAGCAGCGTTTTTACTGCATGCGTGTCAGCGAAAACTGTATCTGCACCGGGTGATTCAATTATCCAACTGGTTACTATTCCTAAAGCTGACATTGACAACACCAATAACAAAGGATGCGAGATTCGCTTTTTCCTTCGTCAGCCAGCCAGTATTTCGGTTGAGTTAATAGATGCTTATGACAATCACGTAAGAACCTTAGTACAAAAACGAAAGTGCAACAAAGGCACGATGTCTTTATCCTGGGACGGTAAGGACGATGATAAGAATTACGTTCCCGTTGGAGCCTATATCCCAATCATTAATGCCGTTTGTGCCGATGGCAAGCGTTACATCTATGATCCAAGGGAAACAACGGGCTGGAAACCGGTAGCAACAAGTAAGCCAATATATGACAAGAAAACGGGCTATGTTGATTTTAGAACCGAAAAGCCTGCATATGTTAGAATTCGCATTGGCCACCAAAAAGGCCCAATGTACCTTACATTGGTCGATTGGGAAACAAAGCTAAGTGGAAAACACCATATACCATGGGATGGGATGGATGCCTCCGGGAAAATCAACCTTAGCTCTAAACCACTGAATTTCATAATCCAGGCAATGTCGTTTCCTGAAAACACGCTATATGTCACAAAAAGTCCTACTACGCAGATCAAAAGGAAAAAATCCACAACGTTTAAGCTGAAACCGGTGTTTGAATCAGTAAAGAAAAGCGATTATCAGCAACAAGTAAGTTTGAATTCTTATTTGTACAGAAAGAGCAAGGGGCCTTCACCGCGTTTTAAGGTCGAACTGCCGGAGGCAAAAAATAGCGAAGAGGGTATCTCTGTGATTTCAAGAGAATGTCCTTTAAAAATAGTAATTGATGAAAGAGATGTTGGCTGGCTGGCGAATGAGCATTTTGAGATGCTCATGTTTATTGATGATGTATATTACACGGAAGAAGAGGAAGGATACTCGCCTATTGTTTGGCCTTGGGATACAACAGAACTTGAAGATGGAGTACATTTAGTAACTATTATGATTCAAAGCTTTAAGGATCGTATTGGCTCACATAGCTTGCAGGTAAGGGTGCAAAATGAACCGAATTCGGAAATGGAAAGTAAATTGAATTGTAGTGTTAATGAAAAGTAACTTTTATTGAAAGGAGCAAACTATGAAATCTAAAATGTTTTTACTTATGTTTGGAGCAAGCTTGATATTGGTAATAAGTCAACATGGGCTTGTCACAGCAAAAGCTGGGCAAACAAGTTCCGTATGGGTTTCTCCAATAAAAGGGGAAATTCGCTATGGCGATTACAACACCGATGATTTAGTTGAAGTAGTGGCGTTACTTAGCAAATCCTATCGTAAGGTTGAAGCTGTTGAGGCGTGCGAAGAAGCATTATCGCGAAATTTAACGCCAACTCAGGATGCGTTCGTGAGGTACAAAATGGCTCAATGTTATGAGTACCTGCCAAATAGTGGGCCATTAGCTAAGGAAAAATATGGAGAAGTTCTGGAACTGCATCCATATTATGAACGTAATATAGAAGTTGCTTTAAGATTGGGTCAACTTAATGATAGTACTATACTGCCTGGCACAGAAAGAAACCCCGCACGTGCTGTAGAATGCTACAAGCATGTAGTGGATCATTATAGTGACCCTAACAACGAAACGGTCTTTATAGAGGTAATGCAGGCACATATGCATTTGGGCGATATATATGCACAGCTGCGAGACTACAATAATTCTAACAAACATTATGAAGCAATATACAACTGTGATCCAAACACGGTTGAACAGTTGACTTACAACAATTTTGACTCGCCAGAAAATTTGGATAACCACAAAAGCTGGCTTAAAAGTTGGATTGCACTTCTTAAAACCGCTACCAAAAAGCATTTGGTAGGAAATTGTATCAGGTCGGATCCAGATGAAAGCGTTGTTGAGTTGGGGAAAACAATAGAAAAATACGCAGATAACCACGAGATAGTCGAGCATGCCAATATAGCTCTCAGGCAAGTATGGGAAGGAATTGCAGAGCTTGATCAGGTCTTAAAAGATGCTATCGAAGACCCTAATGGCTCTGTATCCGAAGAAGAACTATGAAATTGTAAATTTTGACTGTTTTTGAAAACTTTTTGATGGTAAAATAATAGAAAGGGTTTAACAATGAAACGATTTAATAAAGCAAAAATGTTGCTGATGAATGTAGTGATCTTGGGGGTGGTTTTAGCCTTCGCTGGGCAGATGTACGGCGATTGTTATATCTGGAATGTATATACGGATCCGACCGGCGGCTCTATTAGTCATCCTGATGGCACTGAACATTATCACACGGATGTAAATGAAACGTTAACCTGTTCCAGAGCCACTGACAACGATGAGAAATGCCACATACACTCGCCTTTTGAGACAACCCAGGCGGCAGATTCAATGTCGTCCAATCATCCCCGATGGACTGTAAGTGCTGGCACCTTATTGACTAATAATAGTACCTCTGTCACATATCATACGCCGACTACTAAAACATTAGGTGTTTCTGTCAAAATCTATGAAGATGATCTGCCCAATAGCCTGGGTGGCTGTGATACTGGCAGTCGTAATGATAGCGAGACGTTACAGGATACCAAAACGGTTGATGTCTTTTGTCCACATCCAGAGAATTTTCGAGAAACTGCATCAAGGGATATGGGAGATGGCGATCTTGAATTTACCTATGATTGGGATTCTGACTGTGAAGTTGTGGCTCATCTAACTAATTGCCAAGTCGGAGAAAAAGTGGATTACCCAGGTGAGGATGACCCGTACAGTCCTCCCGACCCGCCCTTTGATAGTTGGAGTCTGCCCAACCCGACCACCAGTAGTCATCCCGGCACATGGGGTGGTTTTCTTGATCAACATACTAAAGGCGGTGGATTCAGTACACCCTATTGTGTTGAAACATTCGCAGCAAGTCAAATATATCGGTATCATTGTGACAAGTGCATGACACCTGGTCAATATACTACCTTAATGGGACCTCACAATATTTACCGTCAGGTATGGTCGGAGTCGCCACCGCTTAAATATTATTACAGGGTTCTCAAAACAGGGACGTATCCGGCCAAGTATGAACTCCCTGGACAGTAGACAGCGCTGTTGCAAAAAAGTTTAAAACCTAAGTGTTGAATGAATCGTATAAAAACTCATGATAACTGAATATTTGAAAGGGTAAAAACAATGATTACTAAACTAAAATGGTTCAGCTGTTTATTGGTGATTAACGCTATACTGGGCAGTCCTATCAGTATGTTTACTGATGTTTATGCACAGGGATTAGAAAGTTCTCTTAATTGGAAAATAGAAGCTTCTAAAGAAATCTATTATCCAGGAGAACCTATATTGTTAACGCTGAATATCAGCAACACCGAAAATCAAAAAGTAGAGATTAACTTTGGGGCAGATGGGATAGAAGCTTTCTCAATAGAAATCCGTGACCCTTTGAACAAGGTTGTAGCGCAAAGGGGTAAAATTCGGAGACCTGGGGTTTCAAGGTCAGGAGTCCTCACAATATCACCAGGCGAAACAACCCCAAAGTTAGTTATATTGAATCAATGGTGCTCCACTCAACTGACGCCAGGACGATACCACGTTGTATGTCGTGTTGAATATCGATTCCCTTCGGAAAAGCGAAAATATCCAAATACCAAAATACCCAAAGTTGGCCCCATCCATACGGTTGAATTAGGGTTGGAAATACAGATAGTTAGTGCCAGCAGTCCCGAATTAAAAGCTATTCTGGAAGGATTGGCTAAACGTGCCTTTAAGAAAGATCCAAATACCACAGAAGAATTAGCGGACCGTGAAATTGCACGAAAGATGCTTGCCTTTACCGAATCGGCCTTGGCTGTCCCATATCAGTTACGCCTATTGGAGAATAACATATCAACTTGGCTGAAATGGGATGTAATAGATTCTCTTACCAAGTCTAAAAGTCTGGATGCAGCTAGTGGGTTGGTGAAATTTATTGGAGACCCTGTCGGTAAGGACGATGTGAAACGACAGGTTATTGAGGCAATATATAAACTTCGCGAAACCGGCAAAGCGGACATTTTAAACGCTACAAGCAATTTCGTGGCAAAATATAAACGTCCATTTCTTACGAAGCCTGTGGACTAAAAGAGGCATCCTGCAGGTAAATTGAGGTGCCTTAATAGTAAAACCACAATTCGCACTATTTATGTTTGAATGGGAGTATTGATGGGGAGTCATAAGCCTCGGATGTTTTTCCCCGAGGCTTATTTTTTTGCTGTGCGCGATAATCGTTGCGCTTGTCAAGGGCCAATAGGACCTGTCCTACTCAAAAATTCGAACTTGTTTAATTTCAACGATTTATGTAAACTCCATGAATAACGATTCAGGATTAATTCTATAGGAATATTCGGAAGGAAGCAACCTTGAAAATCCTTGCCAAGCTCATCTTTGAGTTTCTAAGGCTCATATTCAGGAGCAAACAAGACATAGTGCGCTTGTCAAGGGCCAATAGGACTCAAACTTAGGGTTTTTTCCCCGCCCTTCTGGATTCGTTTGACTATCAGGCTGTAACATCCGGCCATTTAGGCACTTATGTAAATTTTCACCACAAGTCCTAAAAACTAAAAAAACTAGGGACCTAATAAATTCGAACATCGAGCATCCAGCATCCGGCTTTAGCTCACTTTAGGCACTTTAGTTCACTTTAGCTCACTACTCATCCACTCATCCACTACCCACGAGATACGCTTCACGCTTCACGAGATACGAATTATAGTTCCCTATCTTCGCTAAACTAACAAAATGTTAAGATACAAAAAGTGCTAATTTTTGCTCATTTTTGCTAAAAAAGCTGAATTTTTCCGAATTTATTGAAATTTTTGCCAATTTATGCTAATTTTTTGACGTTTTTATTTTGCTTATCTTGCCTATACTTCGCATATTGACACACCAACCCCCATTTTTAGCCCATAAACAAGGATTCGCCCCTGAAAGCAGAAAAAAAACCTGAAAAATCCCAATTTCCCCCCAATTTTAAAAATGTCAGTTCTCAACTTTGTTAATCTACGCAAACTTTTCCCGATGAATATCAACAACTAATCCCCCTGACACGCTAATTTAAACAGCAAGAAGTGTTCAGAAATGGATTTGTTTTGATGCTTACCTATACTTTCAAAGCGAAGAACAATGAAGGCGTTTTAGTTTCCGGCGACATGGCCGCTAACCGCCGCGAAACTGTTGTAAACACATTAAAGCAAAAGGGTTACTACCTGCTCAGTGTGGAGCAGCAAAACAAGTTGTCAGCAATTCTTCGCTCGAATGCAGGTTTCCGCAGCCGTGTCAGCGTCCGCGACCGGGCAATTTTTACCCACCAATTAGCAACGCTGCTTAGAGCCGGAATGCAGATAAGCATTGCATTGAATACTTTATCGAAGCAGACGGAAAACAAGTATCTGGCCTCTGTAGTTCGACAATTGCGCAGCGATATTGAACAATCCAGCTCATTATCTCAGGCAATGGCAAAACATCCGAGGGTCTTTTCTAAAGTCTATACAGCCATCGTTGCGGCCGCTGAGGAATCCGGCAGCTTAGCCGAAACGCTTTCTGTCTTAAGCAAACAATTGAAGGCACAAGCGGCAGTGAAAGCCCGAATAAGAGGGGCTCTTGTCTATCCGGTATTCTTGCTTGTTGTAAGCGCTGGGGTTGTCTGCGTGCTGACCACTTTTGTCATACCGAAATTCATCGAGCTATTTGTAAATGTGAATCAGAAGCTACCGCTGCCAACGAAAATATTGGTTAGCGCAACGGATTTCTTTAAGGGATTTTGGTGGGTTCTCGTACTTACATTAGTTGGGATTGTATGTTTGGGCTTAGCAGCACTAAGAGCAGAACACATCAGACTATATGTTGATGGTTTGCTGCTCAAATTACCAGTAGTCGGGACACTAAATAGGAAATTACAATTAGCCCGCTTTACAAGAACGCTCGGGTCACTTCTGAACGGCGGTGTGAGAATAGTATCTGCTATTAAAACAACCCAGGGAACCACAACAAACTGTGCGTTTGCGAGAGAGATAGAAAACGTTGAAGAATCTATCTTAAAGGGTTCTACCCTGGCAAAGACAGTTAGCGAGCAGAACTATTTCAGTGAAATTACTGCCAATATGATAGCAGTTGGGGAGGACACGGGTACTTTGCCGGAAATGCTACTGGAAGTGGCAGAGATGTACGATCAGGAATGTGAATCGGCAATAGGTTCAATGACAAACTTATTGGAGCCGGCCATGATTGTTGTTTTGGGGCTGATTATAGGATTCGTTGTCATGGCCATATTATTGCCGATCTTTGAAACGAGTACGATGATCGGCTAAAGAAAGGAAAAGGTGCAAAAATGGACAGACTTTCTAAGAAAGGTATCATGGCGAAGGCATTCACACTTATAGAGCTGTTATTGGTTATTACAATAATCAGCATTCTTGCGGCAGTAGCGGTGCCCAGATTTTTTGGCCGCACCCAGGAGGCCAGAATAACAGCCGCCAGACAGACAATTGTGGGTGCTTTCGGTATCGCAATGGATCTATACGAGCAGGACGTCGGCCGGTATCCAAGCACCGAAGAAGGATTGCAGGTTTTGATTCAAAACCCGCAGATAAGAAATTGGAGAGGACCGTATCTTAAAAGCGCATCGATACCAATGGATCCCTGGGGTAATCCATACCGGTATACCTACCCGAGCGAGTTAACAAATTCAGAATACTTGTACGACATTGTTTCAGCGGGCCCGGATGGTACCTTCGGAAGCAGTGATGATGTTACAAACCATGATGAACTCATTACAGAAACACAATAGAACACTAAATTTGTATGGCTTTCGCAGGCCCCTACACGCTTTTACGCTTCTTGAGCTGATGATTGTCCTGGTGATTATTGCAGCGATGGTAACGGTAGCAGTGCCGTACGCCACCAGAAGCAACAAAAGTTTGAAGATGAAACAAGAGTGCCTGAGTATGGCCGAGGCCATTAAGTACGTAGCAGACCTGGCGACGGATACAAAAAAGCCAACCAGGATAGTCATTAATCCCAAGACTCACAGTTATTTACTGGAAATAGCGACAGGGATAAACAATCAGAGCTTCAAGCCAATCGAAGGTTTTGGCGGCAGCATTCGCTACTTTGGTCAAAGCGTGCGCATCATAGATATGACAGGCTTTAGCATAGAGGGCAAAGAACGCTGTTTAGTTTTTGAACCGACAAGGCCATGGCCTAATGCGACTATTTCTCTTTCGAGTGATGATGCAATCAAGACAATCAAAATTAGAGGCAAACAGGTGGAAATTGAGGATTCGACAATCTGAGAAGGATGACAACCGGTGCAGAACCTGCCCCAAGGATACCGCCACAGGCTTCACTATGGTCGAAGTGGTTGTAGCCATTGCATTATTAAGCACAACCACGATTGCAGTATTTTATGCGATGCGCACCTGTTCGACAGCTGCGCACCATACCAGGATGCTGACCAAGTCTGTGCTACTTGCTGAAAGTTTACTTGTTGAGGCCCGGCTGGCTGAAAATACGGTTTTTGAAACCAAGGAGGGCCAAGAGGGTTTGTATCGGTGGAAGGTGCAGATAGTCCCGACTCCGGTCGAAAATCTCGGCGCAGTTCACGTGCAGGTGAAATGGCTGGAACAGCAGCGTCAGCAGCAATACGAACTATTTTCTTTGGTTCAAATGAAATTATTTACAGAAAGAAAGTAATTACTAAACATGAACGGCATTGGTGACAATAACCTGAGGCGATGCAAAGGCTTTACTCTTATGGAGATTTTGCTTGCTATGCTTATTACGTCGATATTACTTCTCGGCGTAAATACTGCTTATCGCCAAGCGCATTTGATCTGGTCAAGCGCCGAAAATAAACGACCAATTTATCATGCCGCCCGCCTTGTAACCGAAACCTTGCGGCAGGAGCTGTCTTGTCTCTACTTTCCACCGGGGACTGAGGACGAGAATCGTCCGTTCGAACTGTTTTGTCTACCAAATGAAAAGACTGAATTGACTTTCTATACCCTGACGCCTTGCTGGAAAGGAAGCCTGGAATCCTCCCGTATAGCCAGAGTTCGCTATACATTCACCAGAGATCCGGACACAGAAGGAGCCCTATTAGAGAGGTTTGAGCAGCTATGTGGAGGAGAAAAGGTAATTGGAAAAGAAAGCTCAGATTTGGTCATTGCGGGCCTGTCCGATTTCAGAGTATGGGTTGCTGACCCTAATTCCGGCCCTTCCGGTGATTTGTGGAAGGAGTCTTATAATTCGAAAGACACACCTCCGAAAGCCTTGAAAGTTCTGCTGAAATGGCCGGCAACAGATAAAACGCCGGAGATTAATTTCCAGTGTTGTACTTTGATTCCCTGCAAGGGACCTTTGACGCCTTAGCCAGATTTTGCCTGAAAGAAATAGAAATATTTTTTCGCCTGTAACTTACTAAAATAGCTGGACTTACATAATTGCCCAAAAAAAGTTCAAAAAAACCACATTTTTTTTCTAAGATTTTCGAGATTTTTGGCAAGTACTTGTAGAGGCCGAATATTTGGGGCCCTCAAAAAGTCGTTTTTGGTAGATTTAAAAACTGATTGTCGGAGACCAAAATATGGAAAAGGCATCAAATATCGTGGTAAAGATACTGGCAATTGCCCTTTTAACCGCGGCGGTTCTGAAGGGCTGGCAGTTACTCACAGAGCCGGTTGCCAATAACGACATTTGGTCATATAGGCCGTTTCTGATTCTAACGGTCGAATTTGAGCTTGCCCTCGCCATCTGGCTGCTCTCCGGCCTATTCAAAAAAGCCGCCTGGCTGGCCACATTGCTGTGTTTTTCCGTTTTTTCAGCGATTACGCTGTACAAGGGCTTCACCGGCGCCGAATCCTGCGGCTGCTTCGGCCCAGTACACGTAAATCCCTGGATAACCCTTTTCGCAATCGAACTGCCCGCAGTAATCGCTCTAATCATTTTTCGCCCTGTCTGTCATCCCGAGCGAAGCGAAGGATCTCACTTCAAAATTCTAAATTCCTTGTTCTATATTCGATATTCCCCGCGTCATTTTGTAACTACTGCCGGCATTGTTCTGCTTGTTCTCGCCATAACTACCCCAATATTGGCCTTCAACGAGCCGGCTATGGTTACTTCTTCGTACGAAGTGCTCGAACCTGAAACCTGGGTCGGCAAGCAATTACCGATTCTCGAACATATCGACATCGCTGAATCTCTGCAGAAAGGCACCTGGCTCATTCTGCTCTATCATTACAATTGCCCCGATTGTGACACAGCAGTATCTATGTACGAGCAAATGGCCTGTGATCTGGCTGGCAACGAAGATTTTCTGCAAATAGCCCTGATAGAAGTACCGCCGTACAGCCAGAGCCCGGTAGGCGAAAACTCACCCTGCGCACGCGGCCGATTGGCCGAGACAAAAGAATGGTTCGTCACAACACCCGCCGTTGCTTTGCTAACAGATGGGAAAGTTATTTCTGCCTGGAAAGAAAAAGCCCCGGATTTTGAAACAATTCTGCAGAATATTGCAAAAATGCAAAAAATAACAGAAAAATCGCGATTTTTTGTGTCAACAAATTACTTAATACATTCGCTATCTATATAACTGAAGGGAGGTGAGAACTATGGAAGTGTTGGATGATTGGTGAAAAATATTTTGACTTTTAGTTCGTGAAGTATAATATTAACTAACTTTAAGAAGAAAGGGAGTTTACAATGAAAACCAAAAGAGGTAAGATTTATTGCTGCTTAATATTGATTGGTGCAATTGTGGTTTCGATTGGCATTACAGCTTCTTTCGCCTACACCAAACCTGCTCTTACTGACGCCGAAATGAGTAGTGTGTACGGTGGTTGTGGTCCCTGCGATTGGGATGGGCAGGGATGCGCTGGGGGTAGTAGTACACACTGCAACGACAGAAACCCTTGCACCGGTAACTATCGCCAAAGTTGTAGGCAAGACGAGAAAGAATGCCAAAACCAGTCTGGGCCATGTACACCCCAATCGAAGTCATGTTCAGGTAAACAATACTCGGTCTACCATTGTATAGAGGCTGCTGGAGACTGTGTAACTCAAGATTACTATGGACCACTAGACTGCTCTGGCTCAATGGATTGGTGTGAAGGGGAAGAGTAGAGTCTTTGTCAGCAACAAGTGGGCTCCGAAGCTCTCGATCAAAACTGCAGGGGCCTTGTGAGAGCAAAGCCCCTGCAGTTTCTATTCTTAATGGACTGGTTCCAACAGAACTGAAGGAGCATTCGAACAGGTAGGTACTTCGATACAGAACAAGGGAGAACGTAAAATGAAAATGAAAACATATTCAGCTTTTTGGGGTCTTGTTGTTGTCACTGTTATTAGTGTCTGCCTGCTTGCTGCAACAATCAATTCGCAAAGTTCATTTCTCGATGCCGAGGCGATACTGGCTAACTGGGAGAGCAGCTATGCAGGGATAAGAACTATGCGTGTCTCTTACTGTACTCGATTGGTAGATTATCAACCTCCAGCTAACAACCGGGATGTTGATATGACAGATCTTGTTAAATACCAGCACGTAGAAAGGGTGGAGGATGGGAAACGATATCACATACGTTTTTCAGCAGCCGAAGACGGCTTTGACAAACCTGAGAGCCTTACGGAGCATACGTTTAATGGCAAAACTACCCAGGAATACTTTGGCAGTACCAAACATGGTTCGATCTTTACAGGCCTTGAGGGCAGTAATCCAGAGACGCTAAATGACCTAAAAGCGTACATGCTTCTTAAAACTCGTCGCACAACACCGGCTGATCTAAAAGACGAATATCCCAATGGTGTACCTGAACTATCTATAACGCTTAAGAGGGGAATGGCCAGAGGAATCGTAACTGTACGGCCAAAGCTGGAATCCGTAGCAGGCCAATTGTGCCATGTCATCAAGGTTACGGTTCCCGGAAAAGACTATAAGGGAATACCCCGACAAATCAAGCAATTGTTTTGGATGGCACATAACAAGGGGATGTGTCTGATGAAACATCAATGGTATTGGGACAACACGCTTGACAGGGAAATTGAAGTTAAACAAATCGCTATGACCGACATGGCTGGTACTGGTATTTGGTATCCGGTAAAGGCCTACAGGACTATATTTAACGAAGAATTTGGAACGACAAAGTACGAGCTGACAGTAACGGATTTTGTACCCAATGTTGAGTTGGACGAGAATACTTTTCGATTTGATTTTCCGCCCGGTACAGATGTGTTTGACAGAGTTTTGGGGCTATCCTATGTCACAGGAGGTGCTACTCCGGATGGCGAACTATCACCTGTGCGTGATGCTAAGCTAGTTGAGAAAGTACAAGTAGCAGAAGAAGCTACCGAGCATACACCGGATCTTACGAAATCCCACTCAGAAGAAAAAAGTAATGACTCTGAATTATTAACAGATGCCGAGAATGACAAAGATGAAGATGTAACTCCCATTAGACCTCCCATACTGAAAGAGAAAAATAAAATTCTTGGGCTAAAAAGCCTGTCAATTCTCGGCGTTGTTATTGTTGCAGTATTCGGCCTGCTATTTTGGTATAAGCAACGTGCCAGAACATAGAAAGAACTTCAAAATGCTTCGATCTCAAATATTAAAAACAACCTACACTTTAACCGCCTTGGTACTGTTAATATTTTTTTCATCTTATACGTTCGCACAGTCCGAAAATGTCATTTCCCTGAAACAGATTAGGCCTGACAAAGCGTGTGGACCAAGGTGTCTTTGGTCACTAATGCGAATTACGAAGGCAGGGAAATCAGATTGTGGAATCAAGTGCATTTACCAGCTTATTGACAAGAAACCGTTTAGTCCGACTAATTTGAAGGATCTTAAGGATGCGGCTGAACAATTTGGTTTTTCAGCAAAGGGTTACAAGTTAAAAATTAGTGACCTTAAAAAAATGGATGGCTACGCTATACTGCCTGTAGGCAGCACAGTAGGAACTGCCAACGACCCTCTGCATTTCATCTTAGTGAAGCGAGTAATTCAAGACTACGTAATTATTGTCAATACCAAGACTCTGGTTTCTCAAGCGCTTCCCATTTCCGACTTACAGGAGTATTGGAACGGCTATGCCTTAGTGATATCAGCAGGCAAGGGTATGAAGACATTGCGTAAAGAGCCCGATAGCATTAATCCATTGCCCAAGAAAGCAAAGTCAAACAAATATGACGAAATAAAAGACTTTGGACATGTGGACAGCGGCTCCAGATTGGAGCATACCTTTACTTTATTTAACGAAACGGACAGCCAATATAAAGCAAAGATAGTGCAAAAAAGCTGTTCATGTCTTACTGCCAAATTGGGCAAGAACATAAAGGGGCGGCAAACACTTACCATGGAATTACATGTTAATAAACCTGCGTGGCAAGAAGCGCATGCGGTTGTCTTATTAGAGCCAGGCGTGATTATAAAGCGCTATGCTATACGGGCTTATGGCAAGGACTCATTTCAAATAACACCGACAATTGGCTACATAGAGGCACCCAATGGCGGGGTTGTTGAATATCCAGTCAGGATCGACTATTTCACTGGTTCTGATGATATTGTAAAATTTGATCGTATGGTAAGTACGATTCCAAATCTGAAGTCTGGTTCAGTAAAGTCGGAAAGCTCCACTAAAAAAGGAGCCACTACCTTCACTTTCGAAATACCATTGCTGTTTGACGCAGGAGAACCTTCAGCAAAAGCTAAACACATCAGTGGGAATGTTAATTTTGTTTTGAATACGGGTAAGGGCCAAAGGGATATTCCTTTAGCCATTAGCGCCAAAGTTGGAACTGATGAATTCAGATTAACTCCGGAAAAAGCGTTTTTAATGGCATTTAAGTCATCGGGTGGGGGGATACACAAGAAAGTCAAACTCGAGTTTCTAATGGAATCACCTCCTACAAACATAACTGCTAAATCGGATAACACTCTGCCTCTTGAAATCAAAACATCTTTGTTGTCTCCAAACACCTATATGATAGACATAACTCTTCTACCAGAGAAACTGCACGAAATTTCACTCGGAATGAATAAAGGTGAAGTTACTATCGTACCCAACGGAGTACACAACCAAGCCCCAATAATATTGCCTATAAGCCTATTCATTCGAGAGTAGTCCGTTTTATTGCGGGCACCGAGGAGGTATCTAACCCACATTAGAAGTATTTTGCTCGACCCAGTTTCGTTTCAGATCGGAATAGTGGTTACTCTTTCATTCTTGTCAACCCAAAAATCCCGAAAAGTCAAGTCTGTCAAGTACCCCCTTTCAGTTTTGTTCAAAAAGTATGCGTTTTTACGAATTTATGCTAAATAATACGAAAAAATGCCAAAACACGTGAAAAAATGCTCATTTTCAAAATCACCTCCTTTTGCATTTATGCTATTGTCAACTAAACACTTATGTAAATTTTCACAAAAAGTCCTAAAAAACCAGGGACCTAATAAATTCGAATATCTCCCTATGGGACACCTTAGGTGGAGCATCCTGCATCTCGGAGCTCTGCGGAGACCCCTTAGGGGGAGCATCCAACTTTATCCGCCGCGGCGGATTTAGCTCACTTTAGGCACTTTAGTTCACTTTAGCTCACTACTCATCCACTCATCCACTACCCACGAGATACGCTTTGGAGTTTATCCTGAGCGGAGTCGAAGGGCTTCACGAGATACGAATTATAGTTCCCTATCTTCCCTAAACTAACAAAATGTTAATCTTAAAAAAGTGTTAATTTTAGATGAATTTATACCAAAAAAGCGCACATTTATGCCAATTTATACCCAATTCATGTCAATTTATGCTCATTTTTTACCGTTTTTATCTTGCTCATCTTGCCTATACTTCTCATATTGACACACCAACCCCCATTTTTGACCCAAAAACAAGGATTCGCCCCTGAAAGCAGAAAAAAAACCTGAAAAAACCCAATTTCCCCCCAATTTTAAAAATGTCAGTTCTCAACTTTGTTAATCTGCGCAAACCTTTCCCGATGAATATCAACAACTCATCCCGTAGATTCGCTGTAAACAATAGCTAAAGGATGTTTTTCGTCCGGTGTGAGTTCACACAGGCCCGGAATAAAGGATAAGCAATGTATTTACCTTTGAAATGCTTGAAAAGCAGACGAAGGCGGAACGGCAGTGTGCTGATATTGGTACTGATTGTACTGTCGAGTATGACCATTTTGTCGGTAGGTCTGGCCTACAGGACCCGAATCGAAATGAGACTGGCCTACGCTAATGCCCAGAGAATGCAAGCTTATTATCTTGCCTTAGGCGGCATCGAAAGGATGAAAGCTCTCCTGAGTCAGGAAGAACTTTCACCTTTGACTATTGCCCGGATATGTCAGTTCAACGGTACTGCAAAAGAAGAAGGGCTTTTTGAGCAATTCAATGAATTCGATTTGAATGAGGGAAAATTGCTGACATACAGCCTTCGTGACGAGCTGGGATATTTGAATCTCAACAGTTCGGATCCTGCAAGCTGGATTAACATTGACTGTGTTAGTGAAGAATGTCGCGCCAGCATACTCGATTGGATTGACGAAGACGATGATACCAGCCCTGACGGTGCCGAAACGGATTTTTATGAGCGGCTTGAGCTCCCTTATATTTCAAAAGATAGCCCCTTTGTTGCTCTAAAGGAACTGCTTTTCTTGAAAGGAGTAACCCGTGACATCTATTTAGGAGAAGACCTGAATCGGAATTCTTTCTTGGACGAAAATGAGAGGGATGGCTGGTTCCAGGTTCCATTCGATAACGAAGACAACAAATTAGATTTTGGCCTTGTGGACATCTTCACTGTTTACGGCGAAGGCAAAGTAAACATAAATACAACACACAAAGCTATCCTGGGCGCACTACCGGGACTTGATGAGGAAGTGGCTGAGTTCATATTAGCTTACCGGGCAGGTCCTGATGGACAACTGGGGACAGACGATGATATGTGCTTCACAAGTTCGGAAGAGATTGCGAACGTGGAGGGGCTAACAGAACTGCAAATTGAGCTGTTGCAGCAGTACTGCTGTTTCAATTCTGAATATTTTCGAATATTCTCGTCTGCAGGACTAAACAACACCTTCAAATGCTGCCTTATGGCGATGGTAAAATACACGGAGTCTCAGCCCAGGATCCTATATTTGGAAAGGCTGTTATAATGAAGCCAACGACAATTAAAACAGAGTGGGCATCATTAAGTCTTGCCGAAGATGGAAATGCCATTGTGTTTGCGAAATGCAATGGCACACCCCGATGTGTACGGTTTGACTCATTAGAACAGCTTAAGCAAGCAATTGATAAAAAAAAGATATCAGTCAAAAAGTGGGCTGTAGCTGTGCCGAGAAGCTCATGCATTCTAAAGCCGCTCACTCTACCGGCATCAGATTTGGCTGAAGCTGGAAAAATGATTGAGTTTGAACTATCCTCCCTGGTCCCGCTTCCGGTGGACGAAATTGTTTACGGATGTACGCTTTTGAATGAGCAGGATAACATGTTGAATGTTTTAGTTTGCATTCTGAAGCTAAACACACTGAATGAGCACCTGAAACCGTATAGAGCCATCGGAATCGAACCCCACAGAATCACCTTAAACTCGTTAGCAATACAAAGCTGGTTTAATACAACCAGTACAGTCGCCTCCGAACCGGCAATAATTGCTCTTGTAAGCGAGCGCAGCTGCACCGTTCAAACATGCATCAACGGTAACTTTCACAAAGCAAATGAGCTTACTTTGGCCGGTCGAGATATCACAGCATCCTCTCACGAGATTGTGCAGGAGATATTACATCAACGAGAGGAGTTGCCTACTTTGCTGAAAAAGACAACCGTGTTTTTGCTTGCCGGTGCGGAGGAATGCGTCTCAGAAGTAAAGAATCTGCTTTGTTCTGTCCTGCGTGACCGCACTGTTGCTAATAGAGTATCTACTGTTCCCAATCCGAGAATCCTTTACCGTACTGGTGACGGCAAATTCGAGAATGATGGTGATAGATTTGGCTGCGAGGCCATTGTAGCCGCAGGTTTACTTGAATTGGCTGCAAATTCAAAACTCCCACATTCGAATCTGCTCCCGCAACAATATGCAAAAAGGCATAAACAAAAAGCCTTGTTATTCAGATACTTACTTACGGGCTCTCTCTCTTTCGTGTTGGTTCTATTAGCATGGTCATGTCTTGCGGCAATGAATTGGCGGACAGAGAGAATATCCCGGATGATTGAATCACAAATTGCTCCAATAGAGCAGACTGCCAGCGCCGTTGATAGTAAACGCCAGCGTGTAAAAGCGATACAAAGACAACTATCGAATCGCGGCCAAATAACTGCGGTAATTGATGAACTTTACAGATATACGCCAAAGGCTATCTCAATAAGCGAACTGAAGTTTGTATACAAGCCCAGCGGAGCGTTTATCGAAATAAAGGGACAGGCTGATTTGCTGTCAACTGCATTTGACTACACAGATGCTGTAAGCAAAGCGAAGCTACTAAGCGGAATCCAAATCGTAAACGCTCAGCAAATCCCTCGACCAGGTGGAAGCGTTGTAGTATTTAAAGCATATTGTGACATTCAGAACGACTAATCCAATGATGGCCAGTGCAAAAAAAAGTCGCGAAAAGGTGTTAGCTGTAATTGCCACAAGTGTAATACTTGGTGCAGTTGCATTTACCGCTATTATCGAACCGCAATTAAAAGAACGCAAAGCCCGTCTTGCCCACATGCGTCAGTTGCAATTGAAACTGACCAAAATGAAAGGAGACTTGCTCCTAAAAGACAGAATAGACGATATCTATTCTCAGATCGAACCGCTTATCGCGAGCAATGGCACTAACCAGCAAGAAATATCCTTGTTTACCCGTGAACTCAGCGACCTATATTCGAAACTGAACATAAGGACCAAGATGATAAAAATACTTCCTATCATCAACGAAGAGTTTTATAGGCGGTTGTCAGTCAAAATTGAAATGTCTGGCCATGTAAAAGAAATTCTCAACTTTATCCTTTCTGTTGAAACATACCCTAATCCCATAAGAATAGAGCAGTTTGACATTAAGGCTCGGGAAATTATTGACAACATCCAAGCGTCTTTTCTGGTTACCAAAGTTGTAGCGGAACCAGAAACAGAGGTTTATTGAATGCCGAAGAAGAAAATAAATCGACTTTTGAACAAATGCGATGTGTGGCGATTGGTACAAATAGCGCTGGTGGGAGGCATTATTGCCTTAGCAAGCACTCTTGTGTTGGAATTAGTGATTCCAGTGCGGTTAAACAATGACACGGTCAACACTTCCACTATAAATACAATAGCCAGCACAAACCTGTCCAAAATTGTACAGCCAAACCTCACAGGCTTCCAGGAAGTTACGAAAATTATTAGATCAGGGCTTTTCAAATCAGAGACACCACTACGTGATAAGCCGATGGCTGACAAAACTATAGAAAGAATCAGATCCCAACTGAAGCTACAGTGTATTATGGAACTTAATGGCGAGCCAGTAGCCTATGTCAGTATTAAAGGTATCGGCCTGAAGAAATGCAAAGTCGGAGATTCAGTCAATGACCTTTTTACGGTCCTGAATATAAACGAAAAGAGCATTGAAATGACAGTTGTGGGTCACAGACAAATCTTAAGTCTTTAAAAGGAGTGAGGTTATGTCGAACATTTTTGCCGTCAAGAACGCCGCCTTTTTTTTGGTGGTTATATTGTTAGTCACATCTCCGATTGTGAGTGAAGACCCAGTAATGGTTGATTTCGACCCATTTGGATCCAGCGAACCAAGTACGCTTTCTACACCGCAGATTGTAATAGACCAAAGTCCTGTTATTCCACAGATAGAATTTAATAATAATGAAATTTCTATGGCCTTTCAAATCATAAGCGACGCAACGGGATGGAGTATTTTCCCCACGGCAGAGGTAAGCAGGGCCAAGATTAGTCTGTGGGCCAAGGCCATAACTGCAAAGGAGCTGCTTGAGACAGTCGTTACACTGGCCGGCTTTGTCTATCACAGGGAAAGAGATATTATCACCGTCATGACATACGATGAATATATACAATTTTACGGCCTTGCAAAGAAGATTGTCTCTCTAAAGCACGTTAGTGCCGAGTCAATCACAGCTGTTATCAAACCATTCCTGAGCAAGCTTGGGAAAAGTGTTGTACATACTCAAACAAATACGATGGTTTTATTTGAAAGTGAGGCCAACCTTGAGACAATTGTCGGAATAATAGAAAGATTGGACATTCCAACAGAAGCAGAAAGGGTACTCGAGGTTCTTGCTCTGAAGTACATGGATGCCGAGTTGCTCGCTGAAACTCTCCAGAAACTGTTCCCGGACGAAGACACTAAGGATAATCCGAAAAGTATGCCGAAGGAAAAAGAGACCTCAGACCGGTCAAGTGAACGAATAACCAGGCCCGATACCCTAAGAGAGGACACACTGTTCACTCCGCAATCAGGGGTGGGAGTTTACCCCATTGGTCGGACTAATCAGTTGATAGTCAAGGCATTCCGAAGCGATATCGAAAAGATAAAGAAATTAGTCGAAAGGCTTGATATTTACGTCGAACCCACCACAAAGAGTTATCACTTTACTTATGTGGATGCAGCAGAAATCTATAATGGATTGGAGCGGATTCTGGATATTCCCTCCAGATCCGGTACGTATGGCAGGTCCGATGGACGGAGCAGGCGAGAAGACGCCAGACGAGGTGGCATCACACTTATTGAAAAAACTAACTCGATCCTCCTAACGGGACCACCTTCTGTGCACAGGGTTATGACGAGCATTGTTAAGAGTATCGATGTGGCCACTACGTACGAAGCAGGTATTATAAGGATTTACAAACTTGAAAACGCAGACGTCGATGAAGTCGCAGTTGTAGTTCGAGAAATGACAAGAAGCGAGGATAAGCAAAAAGAAAAACCCGGGGAGTCAAAGTTTACCAAAGAACCTTCCGAAGGTCGTCCACAAGCACCGGATTCACTTGACCTGCAAGAGACGGAGGAATTTATCCCTCAAATCGAGGCCAGAGTTGCCGTGAGCAGGGCCACCAACTCGATAGTAGTACAGGCCACTGCAAGACAACATCGTGAGCTGGAAAAGCTCATTGAAGAACTAGATAAGCGCCGAAAACAGGTACTCATAAAGGCAATGATTATTGAAGTCACTACTAAAGATGACCTGGACCTGGGGATAGAGTTGGACCGTATGGATGGAGACGTCCTTGCTTTCACGACTTTCGGTCTGGCCAGTATTAATCCTGCTACGGGTGCACGTGAGATAATAGTCAGCCCCGGAGGAACAGCCGCTGTTCTTCAACCCAACAAGGTCCAGGCGATACTAAAAGCCCTCCAAGGAAACGACAACGTGAGGATAGAGTCTGCACCGCAGATCTTGGTAAATGACAATGCTGTGGGGGCAATCCAAAGTATTTCCGAAGAACCGACGAGACAAACACATCAAGGCGAAACTACAACCACGACTTCTTTTGGTGAGTACGTGACTGCTGGTACACAGTTTGCCATTACTCCACATATCAGTGAAAGTAACTATCTTCGTGTAGAATACCAGATTACTCTTAATTCTTTTGGCGAACAAGCTGACCCTGAACTGCCGCCATCCAGAAGCACAAGCAATATCCAGAGCGAGGCTACTGTACCTGACGGCTCTACGATAGTCGTGGGAGGAATTCAAGCATCAAATGAGAGTGAAAGTGTTGATAAGGTACCGCTTTTGGGAGATATACCTCTGGTTGGACTATTGTTTAGAAATACGGTTATAAGAAAACAATATATAACAACATATTTGTTTATCACAACAACCATTATGAAAAACGAAGATTTTAGCGACCTCGAAGAGGTCAGCAAAAAAGCCCTGGAGGAAGTGAAAGAAGATGGCAGTAATCAAACACTCGACACAGAAGCCAAAGATGTTAAATAGCCGTCGACATACAGGGGCCATACTTGTCGCAATACCGGTCTTCAACGAATTCAAATATGTAGACAATGTGTTGCGTGCAGTCCACAGGTATTCAGACAATATATTAGTGGTGGACGATGGCAGTACAGATGGTACATCCGACGTACTCAAAAAACACACTTATATTGAGGTTATCTCACGCAAGACGAATGCAGGATATGGCCAAAGTTTAACCGACGCTATCAATTTTGCCTACTACCACAAATTCGATTGGGCTATAACTATTGACTGTGACCATCAGCACGAACCATCGTATATACCTTGTTTTTACTCTGAAATAGAAAAGGATGATGCTGATATTATAAGCGGCTCCAGGTATTTGCGCAGAATAAATTTAGGTTCGGCACCGCCACCTGCAGACAGAGTTGCTATAAACAGAAAAATCACCAATATACTCAATCAGAATCTGGCCATTAGAATTACAGATGCTTTTTGCGGCTTTAAGGCTTACAGAACTAAGGCTATTTTCGAGCTTAAGCTCACCGAAAAGGGTTACGGATTACCGCTTCAGTTGTGGATTCAGGCAAGTCAAGCGGGTCTGAGAATACGTGAAATTCCTGTTCCATTGATATACCATGACCCTAAGAGGAATTTTTGTGGTATTCTTGAAGACCCGCAAAAGCGTTTGTGTTATTATACAGAAATAATCGAAAGAGAGCTTGGAAATAATGTTAGCCGAAACACTACAAAATCTTTCCATTCCCAAAGAGAAAAACATTATCTTTGTGAACCCTGAACCGTCAAAGTGGCCTTCGCTGCTGGCTCAGAATAAACTCATCGCTGAAAATGTACCGAAGAGGCTAAAATCACGCGTGGAGCTTTTAAAAATAGCCCGAAACTATACGCTGAGAATTGTCGATGCCTGTCCAAATAATATTCCTGAGAACATAATAGCCACGGGGCACCAGGCTATCTGGCACCACTGCGGCATATGGGCCAAAAACTTAACTACGTGTAAGTTTGCAAAAGCCGTCAATGGTAGCATCCTACACCTGGTATTAGACCACGATATCTGTGATACGGCCATGGTATTGCCGAGACAGAACGCAGAGGGGAGTTGGTATTCTGAAAAAATTGAAATCGAACTGAAGCAAAAAGCCATCCCGCTTGAGTTTCGGCGATTACCACAGAAAACCCATATAAAGACCTTTGTCGATGCTGTCATTAACACACGTGCGACACAAATTTGCAGTGATATCTGGTCAGAACGTGTGGTCCTTAAAGACAACAAAATCTCAAACTTCAATAACATTGCAGACTTGATCACGTATTTTCAATCTGTGCTGAATGTTGCCCTGGGGCTCAGCATAATGTATCTTCCGGTATCGAAGCTTTCGGAGAGTGATTCATTTATTAATTTTGTTATCTCCATAATGCTCGACAACACCAGTTTTGCTGCTACCTACAACGATGCTGTCACAAAGCAAATTAATGGATTGGAGATTAATCAGCGAGACATTGTACAGCGTTTGAAACTTGACAAAACATCGGGTTTAACGGAACTGCCTTTTTGGCTGCTCCTGCCCAATGGTAAACGCACATCGTTATATGTGATGTCCAAAAAAACTGATGAAATTAAAATTGGTACTGCTTCTACTGCGTTAGGCAATCTGGATTCAGCCAGTCTGAGTGGTAAAGCCGATCAATTGAAAAAGATGTTACAGCAACTCAACTATCGTTTGCGGCCCAAAGCTGTTTCTTTGACCTTGTTCGCTCGACTATTTCTGGCCGATTGGTTTGTGCACGGTATCGGAGGAGCCTTATATGAGCCTGTAACGGACTACTTAATAGAAGAATATTACGGAATGGAACCGCTAAGATTTGGCATTGCAACCTCTACGGTGATACTGTCTGTGCCGAATAATGTCGCTTTTCCCAAGGACAATATCTCGCAGTTAAAGTATGAACTCCATAATATCAAACATAATCCGGAAAAACACATAGACAAATCAATACTTAAGGAAGAACCAGTGGCGTCTCTACTTCAAGCAAAAAGGGAAGAAATCGCACGAGCCAAAGACCGCTCTCTGCCAAGCAGCATGAGAAAATCGGCGTGGAGCTCGCTTTTTAGAATCAATGAGAGTCTATCTGAATACACAAAAGACACTGCCAAGACACTGGAAACGAAAATCGGGGGACTCGAAAAGAACACAATCTCGCAAAAAGTTTGCAACTACCGCGAGTATTTCTTTGGCCTGTTTCCGGTGAATAAACTTCGCAAACTGGCCAAATCACTGACCTTTACGGAGCCAGAATGATATACTGTTTTGATCCGCTGTATGCACCAGACCTCTAAGGCTGTTTAGTAAGCGGTGAACTAAGACCTGCTACGTGACATGGAAGGAACAAAACGGAATGAAAAGAGCTATGATTGTTGCAGCTCATCCAGACGATGCCGAGTTGGCAATGGGTGGCACAATAGCAAAGATGATAGAGTACGGCTGGGATGTTGTTATCGTGGATTTGACTGATGGGGAACCAACTCCTAGCGGATCGAAGGAACTGCGACAAAAAGAAACAGAAAAAGCAAATCACATTATTGGCGTAGAGAACCGGATGTGCCTGGAGATGCCAAACCGATACCTGCAAGCAAATCTCGAAAACAGAAGAAAACTGGCAGGGGTTATCAGATTGAATCAGCCGGATTTGATATTCGGGCCGGCAATGCCGGACTACCACCCCGACCACATTGAGGCGGCAAAGTTGTTGGAAGGAGCCCGTTTTGAAGCGAAGTTTCATAAAACAAATATGAAAGGAACTCCACACTGGATACCCAGACAGTATGGCTATTATTCCACTCACAGACGGGAACACGATAAGCCATCGTTTATTGTTGATGTGACAAGCGAGTGGGACAAAAAAGTCAAAGCAATTCAAGCTTACCAGAGCCAAATCAAAAATACACCCCCTGCGAATGCTGTTTCTCCACTTGAGAGAGTTGAAGTTACGTGCCTGTATTTCGGACAATGCATTGGGAGTAAGTACGGAGAGCCCTTTGTTAGTTCCGAACCAGTGGCCGTGAGAGAATTGAAATTTTTAGCCGGTTTTTGATAGCATCAGGCAAGCTTCGCACGCTTCATTTTCAGGTGTCATAAACAGAAGGTTGACCTAATAGGGAGGTGCAGACATAAATATACGCACGCCTAAATTATATAACATTGCTGTAGGTGGCGTGAGTTGGCACCTTCTGCAGATACAAAATATCAGCCGAATGCGGTGGTCCCCTTTTAGCCGCTATTCACCAAATGGCTGCAACTGATTTGATTGTTCCTCCCTTTTCTGAACATTTCGTGGCGTCCTGGGCATGTTCTTCAGCAAACAGCTGGCTTAATCGGCATAAGTGTTTGTGGTCAAGATTTAGCCTTTGGATCGCCTCTAAATCTTCGGCACACCGGGCACACTGTCGGCAATTATCCAGATGTGTTGTTATCGGCGTTGGTATTCGAATCTCTAAAACCTGATCTAGCAAGCCAGGGAGAAAAGGTCTGAAGGTTTATGAAGTTATACGCTCGCCAATACATGCGAAATGAAGTTCCACTATATTAGTAATGGCGGAGCTGACTTGCCCTTGCTCTGGTTCGATACCATCGGTTTGCGATAACACAACTATAAGTTGGTCTATCTGCTCGTGGCAGTGTTGACAATGCTCTATGTGGTTAGTGATGAACTCTGGAATGAGCCCACGGCTTTCGTCAAAGAAAAAGTCATAATAATACAGCTTAGCCTCTCCACATATTGAATCATGGTTTGGAGCGATCATTGTCGTTACCTTATTTTTGTTTCAAGAACTGACGGATTTTGCTCAGCCCTATAGAAATATACCTGCTGACAGATGTACTCTTTACACCCATTTTCTCCGCAACCTCTTTGATGCTGCGGCAATTACTGTACCGTAAAGCAATCGCTTGATATTGGCTGTTTGTTAACCGCCCCTTGATAAGTTCGAACATTTTATTTGTCTCTTCCACCACAATGAATACGTTTTCCGGAGTTCTTTTGTTGATAGGATGCTTAAGAGATTCAGAATATTTATGTACATGGTTCCAGTATCTATCTACTCGACGAGTAGTGTCAATAATGTCATTGGTTATCGCTCTATAGAGATAGCCTTTGATATTCTTGACATTGTTGGGTATTGGTTTATGAACAAGAGAAAGAAAGAAATCTTGGAATATATCATCTGCTCGAGTTTTATTCTCAACCTGGGAACGGATAACCACACGAATAAAATCGCCATATTCAGCAAAAATCTCGGCTGCATGACCTACATTATTTCGGTGCTTACTCCCATCCGGCGACACCATTAGGGTTCTGCTCCTCAAAAAGATCTTCAAAACCACAAAAAAGGAAAATTACAGTAAATTGGCAATCAACATTTGGCAGCTTTATTTCGCCTTATTATATATGGTATTGGTTTAATAATTGCAAATAATTTCATGAGGGGCCGATTCTGCCCATCTATGGATAAAGGTTCCTGTGTCCGCGTCCGGTCTGCGGAGCTATTCCACCTGTCAGATGAGTGGGCAATCTTAAGCTACGTGTCCTGGCGAAAAACCTCGTCCGCCTTGTCATTGAGGAACCTACGTGAACTTGCTACATGCAACTAATTATATTATCCTGGCTCCCTTTTCAGCGCTTTTCGCCAGGGCGAAGGCAGCACTTGCGAGAGCCGAAAAAGAGGTGTCCCCCCGAAAAACTCTATCGTGATGAATATGCGAAACCAAAACCAGCGAAGTTCGGGATTCACTGATCCATACCAATGGCACCGAATGAATCAGCAGTATCTTTTTTGCACAACAGGCCGGGGAATCAGCAGGCAATCTGACTCTCAGAAAACTTATCCCTCCTGACCTATGCAGCTACGCGGATATACCTGTGATGCAAACCTCCGAGAACAGGAATAGAAATAAGTTTGGTTGGGCCTAATATTTGTGGTTGTTTCGTTTGTAAGACAGGCGTGTCACCGGCGAGGCCTTGATGTGGCCGGGCCACGTGATAGTTGTTTCGGAAAATTTCGAATACAATAGAACCCACTTAAATGCCCTTAAGCGTACTCGGTCTTTGGTTGTGTAATTCTATAAATCTGCAAATATATTGGGCTTTTTTTGAAACGGACTTGACAAAGAAGAGAAATAGACATATGCTTATATTTGAACATATGTTTAAATGTGGCATTCTCTTGGACTATATAGGGTCTGTTCTAAATGGCAAACAATGAGCTTACCGAGAAACAGCAAAGAACTTTTGAGGCTCTTGATCAATATATTAAAAAAAATGGAATTGCACCAACACGGCAAGAACTTAAGGAATTGCTGAACGAGAAAAGCGTACATGGAGTGAACCAGAAACTACGGCAATTAGAAAAGAAAGGTTATATTAGAATCCACCCTCCGGGAAAGAAAAGGAATATCGTAATATTGAAATGGCTGCATAACCAAATGGACTTATTTGATAATAAATGATTCTGTTAGGGCAAATGAATGGATAATCCAAATGTAAATAACGAAGATCGTTCCACTATGGCAGGCGGAATACTTAGCAACATCGATTTGAGGGTACGAATAATTGATGTTCCCGAACGACAAGAGAAGTATTTAAACCTTTTTAAAAAACGGCAATGGAACGAACTTAAAGAAGAATTCGGTGACCAGTATCAACAAAAATTTGTTATTAAAAATTATAACCAACTCAATCTAACGCCATTTTCTTATGATCTTTCTCTTGGGACAGAAAAGTTTTCTATTCAGAAACCTGACGAGGGAGTATGCAAATATGAGATGGGACAGTCTTATCAAGTTGATCCTGGGGAAACAATTATTGTAATAACTAAAGAACTCGTTGCAATACCAGCTGCATATGCCGCAACTGTATGGCCGCGATTTAAAATGGTCAGATCAGGAATATTTCAAAGTATGGTTAAAATTGACCCCACATGGTATGGCAAAGTTGCTATTGCTATGACCAATATCTCACCCGCTTCAATAGAACTCCAGCCAGGCCAAGCCTTTGCAACTCTACTTCTTTACGAATTATCAAAACCGAGTGATGTAGACCTTTGGAAACATGATGAAATAAAAGACTGTGAAGCAACCATAGATGTACCTGATACTTTTCACACTATATTAGAACGCTTACAGCAATTTTTATATGATAAATCAATTACTAGATTTGTAAGACTTCAGGATAAAACTCTCAAAATCGTCGGGCTCAAACGAAAACACATAGAAAACCTGATGAGTTTTGACAACAATTCTAAGTGGCAGGATTTTATTCAAGAGGTAGCTAATTGCTGGGCGACATACAAACATCCAAGGACAGGCAATCGAATGATAGTGATGGAAGCTATCGGAATGGACAAATTGTCAGATATAATAGAAGGCGCTGATTATGAGAAAGGTCGTATTGACCCCGAAGATATTAAAGGATTAACATGTTCTCAAGAAGATTTAGATAAGATTGCAAAGCGATATGGAAAGCCTTTCGATCAAATTGCAAAACTACCGAAAACATGGTCAGATTATATTAACGAGAAACTAAAGAGCTTTGAAAAAGAAATTTCAACGAAATTGGAATCCCAAATTCAAGGGCGCATTCGCACGGGTGTAATAGCTCTTGTTATGTCTATGTTTGGATTTCTCGCGGTTATAGTGGGTGTTTTGGCTCTAGTGAGTCAATCAGATGCAATGGAGCAAATCGTAAAGCCAGAATTTATAGGATATGGCATAATCGTTTTAGCCATAATATCGGTGGTAGGACTATTTATTTCAAGACACAAATAAAATATGCTTAATTATTCTTTAGAACATATAGATATTGAAGTTAATCACCGATGTAATCTTGCATGTCGGCATTGCTCTGCGCGTGCGGCAAAAGGCAGAGATGTTAATGAATTAAGTGTTGAACAGATAAAAGAAGTCTTAATAGAAGCCAAGCCACTGGGTCTCAAAAAAGTTGGCTTAACTGGCGGTGAACCTTTGTATGACATTCCCAAGTTGCAAAGGCTAACAAATTTTCTAAGGAATGACCTCTATCTTCCACTCCATACTCACCTAAATGGAACGCTAGTAACAGAAGAATTATGCAAAGATCAGGGAGTGCTTTCTTCTTTCGAATCAATCAGCGTAACTTTCCTTGGTGGCGATGCAAGCACTCATGATTATATGACGAAGATGAAGGGTTCTTTTGAAAAAGCATTTGGAGGAGCAGCAATTATTGCAAAGACAGAATTACCACTTACGTGTTACTTTATTCCAACACATGGAAATTGTAGTGGATTTAAGAAGTTAGCTGAAGAACTACACAAGATTGGAGTTAAGCGAATACGAGCAATGGCGTTAGCACCCTCCGGACGAGCAAGACCGATCTATGAAAAGACAGCACCACTATCGGACGAAATGAAGCAATTTGAAAAAGATCTTCTGCGATCAGGAAACGAATTAGGAATTCATATGGAAGCAGGTTATTGCACAAGACTAAGTATGCCAAGATTGGCTGTACTTAGCGGTCATGACAAATGTATGTCGGGACTAAATCGTGTTCACATTAACTCGAAAGGCGATGTTTTTCCTTGTACAGCAGCAAGTGGTGTAAAAGAACTAAAACTAGGGAATGTGAAAAACAACGGTTCTCGTTTAGAAGACATATGGCTTAACTCTGAGATTATCGAGCTTATTAGAGAGATACATAACGGTGGGATATCTGCTTGTGCAAAATGCTTGAGGAAACCAAAATGCAAAGCTGGGTGTACGGTAAATGCATGTGCTACAATGTCAGATGAATCACGAGCTATATGCCCACTAGTCCTCAGTTGAGGAAGATGGCTAAAACCGATGAAGCTGGTTAAATCTAATAAGGCAGCTATTCCGCCAAATCATCCTTGGGTGCCTCTTGCTATCCACGAAGCAAGTGGCGGGTATCTTAGCTATTTTTTCAATGATGATTTAAGTAGACTGCCGGTACGCGCCGTAACCATAGTTGGTGACAATAAAGCTGATCCTAACCTTGAGACAAAGACATACGGCCTATTCTCGACATGTAACAAAACTATGCGCAAGAGTATAGTTAAACGTGGGTGCCGACACATTTTTTTCATAACAAATAGAAAGGGAGTGCGGGTTTTGGCTGGTCTATATCTTGTCAAATGGTACGCTCCGGTTTCATTAAATGACGGTGATTTCTGTCTGGCAGCTGACAGAATCTGGTTCATGCAAGCCCCCATTCCTTTAGTAGATGTAGACAAAGCTTGTGGCACAGATATCTGTCGTCCGTTTCGCACTTGCTTGCGTGTTGATGCTGAGGGATGTAGAAAAATGGGGAATCTTCTCAAACGCAAGCCAAATGCTACAGAGTTGCACTTGTCTGAAATTGTTCGTTTGGAGAGATTCAATCTAAAACACGGTGGCTATAGGTACGTCACCGCTAAGGTAAGAGATTCATATTCCTGGGATTGTGTTAAGGTTAAGTCCATTCTTAAGAATGCCATGAAACAAATTTAGAAAAATATATAGTTATATTATTACTCCTTTTTTGGAGAATATAGAATGAGTAAGCCAAGAAGAAGTATATTCATCTCATACCAGCATAAAGATCAAATGAAAGCAAAAGGCTTCAATTTGCTATCCTGGGCCAAGAATGTTGATGTAGATTTTGTTGGGCGGCATTTGTTAGACCCAGTTGATAGCAAAAATAAACAATACATTGATGCTAAAATAAGAGAGCAAATAAAAGGGAGTTCTGTCACAGTTGTACTCATTGGAAAAGATACGAAGAAGAGCAAATATCAACCCTTTGAAATTGAACAGAGTTTAAAAAAGGACAATCCAAACGGCATCCTTGGCATCAAGTTAGACCCGTCTGTTGATCTACCTAAAGATTCAACGGTAGGCAAGTTATTGCATGATGCAGGTGCTGAGATTATTGACTGGAAACCCAATAAATTTAGTGAAGCTATTGAAAGGGCAGCGTTAAGCACAAGACGAGCCTCGAAAATAAAGTATACTCCACCCCAAAGTGGAGGAAGCAAATGCATCAGGTAATGGGAAAATCATACAGTTTGGAGCAACTTGACATTGAGATAAATCATTAGTGTAACCTAATTTAGATGCACTGCTTTGCTACCGTAGTTACCGAAAAAGTGAGAATACTCTAAAAGGGTCTTAATGAAAAAACAACAAAATAATCGCGATCGAGCAATAAATGATTTGATTGAGAATGTGAAAGCACAAGACTTCATCCCTGACGAAGGAGGTCCAGCTTATGTGTTGATCGATGGCAAACAGGTTCACATGCCAGCTTACATACCATTTATTGGCCCCGAATACTTTGAGCATCGCCCCCGTATTCTATGTTATGCAATAAATCAGAATCTTTCTAAACATCGTAGCTGGTCGAGCACATGGATGCAAGAATGGGCCACAGATCAGATGTACGCAATCGATAGGTTAAATCGTGCAGTTGAACATGGAAGAGCCCTACCAATAAAACCATATGCTGAGGGATTCATTCCGCTGGCTGCATTATTGTGTCTTCGTGCCAATGGAAGCCGAAACTCTGATAATCTTCCTAATACAATTGATAGAGTGGTATCAGTGACCAATTTCGTCAAGTTTAGTACATCAGACAATGCATCAAGCTCTGAGATACCGGATTCATGGTGGCAGGAATGTGGTTCGCGCTATGTACGAAATGAAATAGATATTCTGAAACCTGATGTCATCATAACATTTGGTAAAAGAACACATATGCAACTGGAGAGAGTTCTTTTGGATATGAATTATCCAGATGATTCACTACAGATCCACAATTGTAGGTTTCCGGGAAGAATACCCTCCGAGAAAGCGCGTCCTGTACGAGGTAAGGAAAAAATCCGTTGGATACAAGATATACTTCCATTAACTTCAAGAATAGAATCTCCCCCCGAATCGTTTGCGGCTTGGCGGATGACACGATTTCCGGGATACTTCTTGGATATCGAAAAAGCATTGAATTTATTATGAGGCTTTAGAACGAGGTGTGTAGATAGATGGGCATAGACGATGGATTAGCAGACCGTCTTTGGAACAAGGATGTGCGAGATGAGTACGATGATAAAGGCAAGTACAAAGATCATGTGCTTGAACAGTACAAACTTTACGTCGAAATGGCCGATCGAATAAGTGCGCGTCGATCTACTGCAAACACTTTCTTTTTGACACTTAACACGTTGGTTTTAGGTGCTCTATCAGCCTGTGCAGAGAAATTTTCACGATTGTCGGTTATAATGCTGTGTATTGCTGCGATTGTTTTATGCTATGTCTGGAAACGCTTGATCAATTCCTACCGACAGCTTAATACAGCTAAGTATGCTGTAATAGGTGAATTTGAGAAAAATCTGCCAGCTTCTCCATATTGGTCTGCGGAATGGAATGCTCTGGGGGAGGGAAAGGATCCGAAAAAGTATAAGCAACTCACGGCTGTTGAGAAATGGGTACCTATCATTTTCATATGTTTATATCTGCTCTTAGGTGCTGCAATATTCAGAGAACTCCGTACCACCTCTTCTGAATCCATAGTCACCCACGTAAGAATGGAGTCAACCCAAGTTGAGTCTCCATGACGACAAGGCTTTCCAAAATACGAGTTAGTGACTGGCTGTAATGATAGATTGCCGTTAAATTGTTGATGGCTGTTGAAGAACCTCCATTGATTAAGCCACAATCAGTGTTAATCCGAGAAAAGTTGTTGTTTAATAAAAGAAAATATATTTCAAGTCCATTCTACTCAGCTGCTATAGCTCTGGTATGTCTTCTTGAACTGTTTCTGTGTTTAAGAACCAGTAGCTTGTAGTATCGACTTTTTGTAATTCTGTAATACATTCTTTAATACATTCAATAGTTTCATCCATTGTAATATCAGGGGCTTTATTCAGAAATTTCATAAAACTATTATAACTGTCTGGTACCGGTTTAGACTTGGAATGAACTATTTTGTTTCTTTCTTTATTGAGTTTTTTAAGTAGTTCTATTGCCCTAGAGCCGATGCTTACTTTTTTGCTATTAACAAGCTTGGGCACAACTTTCCATTTTCCAACTAGATCAATTTTGCTTAGATGTTCTTTGGCAAGGTTTTGTGATGTATTTATTGCAGCATAATCCCAAATAACAGATTCAAGAAACATAGCAGCAAAGGTTATAGCAACTAGACAATTTTTTCGCATATGTTGACGATTATTTTCTTGTTCAACAAATAGCTCAGGCCAACTTTTTGTCTTCTTCCCTTTTTCCTTGCTAGCTCTAAGTGATATTATCTCATTTGCTAAATAATCTACATAAGCTTCGTTAAAGATTCTATAGTAGGTACCTCCTTCAAAGTTAATTCTATTAAAATATTTTTTAGCACCTTCCATGTATTCTTTTTTTTGTGCGGCATTTAATTTTATCTCAACCATTTTACTCTCTGATTTTTAATCGGATTAATGAAATTCGAGGGCTATTCTTCTGTTTCCCCTCACTTCGGAGCGAAAGATTTGTCTTGTACCAAGATGAGCTCTATATCCGTCCTTGTCCCACAAGCCTGCGGTAATGCTCGCCAAGCACTGTCAATTTGCATGCCTTGCTCTGCATCGCGGCATGCCACATGTGTGGCGCATCCACTGGAACAACTAGGTTCACGCGGTTGTACTTTTGGAGCACGGCAAATTTGCGCGTATTTTCGAGGTCGGGTGGCGGCATGTCCGAGTCACGCCCCTTGAGCTCCGGTTCAAATGAGGGATCGAGCCGAAATTCGAATCCTGGAGACGGGAAGAACTCTGTGATTCGCTGAAGCTCCAGTAGACTTATCGGTGGTTGGACTTTCCGCAAGGATACGAAGCTCTTCACATTAGTTTTGAACACGGGCCGCTGATCCCACGGGCCGAGTGACTGGTCGATGTGCGCGTAAACGCTGCCTGGAGTTACGTCTCCGACCAAGTTCCCTGCTGCCCCTTCCAGAGCATCAACAAAAAGCGTTGTGAATACGCCAGCACCGTTCTTCTCAGTCGCGTATTGGTCTGCCGTAGATGCAGTAAGAATCGTGGTTCCTTCTTTAAGTTCGGCGATTGTCGGAGTAGACGGGCTCGCCCCTGCAATACCAGAATGGCAGCTATCCAGCACAATAATTCTATTTCTGGCAGCAGACTGATTTGCAAACGTAAGGACCTCTCCCAGTGGAATACCCTCATCACCTGCCTTGGCATCGCTAGCGATAAGATAACCTCCGGTCACTTCGATGTGACCATGCCCAGCAAAGTAGAAAATCGCAGTCTCACATTCACCTTTGAAAAGTTCCTGAATTTGTTCTCTTAGTTCCGACCGCAAGACCGGGATAGTTGACCCGGTGCCCGTTAGAAGCTTGACCCCGAAGTTTACGGTGCCATCACTGTTTCTCTCCAAGGCGTTCTTTACAGCGTGCGCATCATCGACGCAGCCGTATAGCGAGGAAACATGCTCATAATAGTTGATTCCAACTACAAGTGATTTTCGCATAGCTCGTTATCTCCCTCCACCGACCAGCGTCTTCAGATTGGGCCACGTCCAGTTGTAGACCTTGTCTGATGACTTTGCTGATGTGGGCTTTGTGCAAGTCTTGTCTGCGTAAGCTTTCAAGAGGAAATACTGCATGCCTTCCTTCTCCTGAGCAATCGTAACTTCCACAGCGACACCGCTTGCTGTATGGGTATGCTCGCCACAAAGGACAATCACCAGATCGATGTTGTCCATTCGGCGCTGGACCTTTTCCTTCCAGTCGCCGGTTAGATGTTCCTTAACCGAAGCATCCTTAAAGTCGAACGGACTATCGGGAAGTTTCGCTTGTCCGGCGAGCATTATTTTTGTACCTTCGTCATGATCGACGTCAAAACTGATGAAAACTCTTTTCTTAGTCACAGTTTTATTCCTTTCATCAAACATGAAATTAACTAAATCATCAAATTGTGCCATGTTTCTAAATTCAACCCTTTTATCGAGTTGAACCGCCAATACACCAGTGACAATTATCATAACCATCTCAGACGTGGAAAGCGGTATTGTTTGCGGATTTGAGCGCCCGGAAAAGCTCAAGCCCGCCCCGACGATCCATTATCAGCTAACGGCTTTCTTATATACAAATATGATATAGGCAAATCCGGTCGCAGGCAACCATATTTTTGTGGCCATTTACACCTATAAGGCTGTTACCCACACGGCCTACTCAATGCTAAGTGGAGAAATTCCTAATTGACCAGTTCAAAATCGCAAATCAAAGGCCTATGGTCGGAGAATTGAACTTCGGGTATGTCAAAGCGTGTCACCCTTATAGCCTGGCTATGAAAAATGAAGTCCAACTGTCGCCGTGGGGATCTACTTGGATAGGTGGGCTGTCC
>SDBS01000311.1_pt1 | contig 45103 bp, 72 predicted proteins | sample 2277091 | NCBI WGS metagenome assembly SDBS01 (sample SAMN10404972, study PRJNA504765) | marine sediment metagenome | isolation source: marine sediment core GS10_PC15, 163 cmbsf | place: Arctic Ocean: Southern Knipovich Ridge | collected 2010 | reverse complement strand
CGAGAGCAAAAGGCCCTACGAACTCCAAGCCGAAATTAACACCTTGTAATTCAACTGGAGGAGGTTCGACTACTCTGTTGCGAATGAGTAGTAAAATACTTCTGGTTACACATTTATCCAGAAGCTCATACCATACCCTTGCGACCGGAGGGCCTATTTTATGCCACGTCTGCTTGATACGCTCTCTTATTTCAAGCGTAGTTCTTCTGTCTCCGGTCAAATTCTCTAAAGGCGAAAATGCGTCCTTAAAAAACGCCCTGTGAATTAAGTCCTGCTGCCTGTCCAATGACGTATCGACTATCGGGAAATTGCCATTCAAGCCGGAATCAAGCGCTTTAATAGAACCCATCTCCTGCACGACATTTTTTGCGCCGGGCGTTACCCTGACAGGGCCTTCGACCGAATACAAGACCTCTCTCGGCGGATTCGCCCATCTATTACCGACATCAATCCAGTCCCTCATCGTTCTATCGAGGACTTTAATCTGCGGCAGTATCTCCGTTCCTATACCACGACCGTGTTTTTCGTTTGCCGGCCTTTTCCATCTGGCGCTATGGTATGGGAATTCAGGAAAACCTCTTTCATCAACTATTAGTTTTTCCTTCTCGTTTACTACTACGGACTCCCAGGGCATATTACCGGAGAACCTCTGTGATAAATTGGGTTTGATTATTTCACGGGGACGGGTAAGGTAAATGAAACTAAATAACTCGTTCTGCCTCTTGGGGTCGGCGAAAGCCTTCATAACTTCCTTGCCGACTTTTTCAAATTCCTCTACCGCCTGCCTGGGTGTGTACTTTACAGTCAGAATAATTCCATCCACCAGTTTCTTGCTATTCTCTATGAACTGGTACGAACCCAATACACAGTTTTTATAATTCAAGCCAGTTTTCGGAGTCCATTCGGAAAAGACGCTCGCCGGGCCAAAGATTATTAAAGACCTCAAAACTTCGTCAAATTCGGTTATGAAGTTGGATTTGTAAATTGCTTCGTGAGAAACCTCGGTCAATTCGGAAGTATATCTCTGAACGGTATCGTTAATCTCGTTATTAGTTCCAACTTTTATCGCATAAAACGGCTGACCTGAAGGTATTAAAATCTGTTTCAGGCCTGAGACCATATCCTCGGCATCTAACATAGGGGTCTGGTCGTAAATCTCGGTAGTCCTTATCGAGCCAGGCTCGAAAGTCGAATCTATCTGGACGTAAGGATATAACTTATTCGCCGTCTGCTGCCACAAACTCCTTATATTGGCCTGCGCAGCCAACTCTCGATTTCTAAGGTCTATTATTTCTTCGGCTTTAGTTGCCATTATTATCCTAAACAAAAAGCCCTGTAACTTCTCAGCGAGCTTTCACTCAGTTACAGGGCTTCGATTCTTTCGATTGTCCCAACTATTTAGTTTTTATTTCGGTATAAATTCTCCACACCAATCGAGATGATTAGTCATAGGAAAAATCCTACGAGTTGGAGAAATTGAGTCACCAATAGGCAGCCCAAGATAACCAGGACACATTGCTTCTGTAATTGTAGGTGCATATCGTCGGCAAATTGCTTCCTTGTCTTTATCAGGTGTTTCCCACCATTTACAATCTTCACACTTCATTTTCAGCTCCTTTTTTAAGGTTACTTGGTTTAATACTCTGCTCCACGTTGGAGTTTATGTATTTACCATCTTGTATATTAAATGAAACCTTACCATAAAAGCCAGGTAAAATCTTACTTAATTTTTCACCAAATTCATTCAACTCTGTTTTTGTCTCGTTGTCAATCATTTAATTTTCTATGGCTTTAATCATATCCACCAACTGTTGGTCTCGTTGTTTTATCAATGCAGTTAATGCCGCAATATGCCCAAATAATTCAAACATAGGACTTTCCTCAAATATTTGACCACAAGTATCATAAACCTGATAAAGCTCTATTACTCTTTTTGGTTTTAATAGCTCAGGTTTTACACATACTTTACTCATACTTCGTCCATCCTTATATCAATCATTTATTCTAAATGCGAACATATTCTGAAATTACATCTTCCTGTTGTTTATATTGATTTGACGATACCCTTAGAATACTTGAACGGGAAGCGGCCAAAATAAGATAGTTCAGTGCGTTCCTGTAATGTTCGTTCTCACCCTTGTACCGGTATTGTTTCGCACCCGTGCGCTTATTGGTCTCCAAAAGTTTATAAGCGTTGCACATCTGCTTTGCGAACTCTTTAATCTCAGGACAAATTCGAGGGATAGTCAACATACCTGGCGTAACGGCTATCCGGTGGGTCTCATCGAACAGCGCCGTTCGGTAATCCTTTACTACCTTTTCTTTAGTATCCCATTTCCGCAGGAATGAAGGATTGTCCGAGTAACTACATAAAAATATCTGGTACGGTTCTTTGGCTTGAAAGTCCCTTACCTTATCACGAAACGGGTCCATGTCTATAACGGCGCTTGTGACGTGGAACCGCCTGGCCAAATCGTGTATCTCTCGCCACGAAGATAATGCGACAGTCTTGAATATCGTATATTGTTCGTTTCCGGTTCTGGCTCCGATGATAATATGTTTTACGTCACCTACGTCAACGCCCATCGCACAAGGCCCAGTATGGGAACTGTATTGCTCTTCATGCCCGCAGCATTCGTAAATCTGGGCTTTCGTCAACCTGTCCTCGGCGGCAATGTAAGGAAGTCCCAGTCTTAACCTGTAAACATCGGCAATATTGCCTTCAGGCGGCTCTCGAAAGTCACGCAAAATGTCAAGCGGGTCACAAACGGCGCTCGATAATTGCGACCACCTGTAACCGCGCATATAATTCGTATTGTCTTTTAGCTCCGGCTGCCACTCGCCATCCCTGATAAAGACTTCACGACCACAATTCTTGCAGGCTATATAACCTTTGCCGTCTTTTCTAACACCTACGCACCGCTCAGGGTCTTCTATGAAAAATAGTTCCGCGCAAGTGTACTTTCCGCAAGAAGAACATTTGCGCCACCAATGACGATGGTCTGACTTCTGCCATTGTAAGTCGATACCGAGGTCGGGAATAATCGGGTTCCCGATAAATACTTCCTCCTGCCAGGGCGAGTCGTAATAACGGCCACGAGCTTTGGCGATGACCTCTTCTTCCATATGGTCGACTTCGTCGAAAACTATCTTATCGACCCCGATACTCTTCATCTTTGAAGATTCCGATTGCTCGCCCCGCCTTTCGCTTAGACGCGCACCTCTCAAATATAGAAAGGCATCGTTTATCTTCTTCAAAGAAGCCGTATCAGTTCCCTTTCCACCGCTCTTAACGTGCCGACCTATTGCCAGTTTGTTAGAAGAAAGCAACGGGGCGAAGCGGCTCTTACTAAATTCGTTGACATCATCGGTAGTGGGGAATAAATACAAAACCCCCTCTTTATAACGACTGAATATCATTCCGTGCAGGCTCTTGAGTATTTCTATTTCGCTGAACCCGCCACGAGTAGCCTTCATATAACATACCCGTTTACAGTCGTTGGCCATCGGCTCGATTTGGTATTCGTGGTTCTCGAAAGTGTAAATAGACCTCTGGAGCTTAATCTCATTTATCCTCGCCCAGTATCCGGCATCAACTTCAGCACATTCTTGAGGGGTTATATTCATCCTATCTTAACTAAACAACCTCATAAACAAAATCAGGAAACTTAGCCGGACGCATACCAATCGAAGCCATCATGCGACGCTGAAACTCAAGCATTTCACGCATTAGACTATTGATATAACGCAACTTCTCTATCTTCTCGTCGCCTTCAGTCAAATCAGTCTGTGATTTCTCTTGTTCTTTACTCATACTTCATCCCTTGTGGCTTGCTCTTTATTTACCTTTGCCTTATGAATCAAGGAAATTAACGTCTGGTCTTGACAGCCATAATGTAGTAACTCCTGAAGTCTCTCGTTCTCAGCCTTTAATTTCCGGTACGCACACGAATAACAAAGACCGTAACAAGGGTCATTTATAACCAATATCTCAGCCGGTCGAATACATTTAGTCGCCCTGAAACCACCACCAGGTAAATCTACCGTTTCTTCAAAAGAACATTCTATCATTTAGTCTCCCGTGGCTTTGAACATTTTGCAATTATTTCCTTCACTCTCTTTTTAACCCCAGTAACCTCAATACCAAGCGCACCTTGACCGAATTGTGATACACCATCAGGCGCGTAAGGGTCATAGGTATCTAATTCTTTATCCCATTCTTTTAGTAAGTCTAATGCCTTACTCATACTTCGTCCTAATCCTTAGGGTTTACGTTAAGGGAGCCAATCGTATCGCTACCAGAACAACAATTTTTCCATTCACTACCAGTTATAATTTGCAAATATTCACCTAATAACTTCTTAACGCAACTACTACATAAATCACACCGATAATGGACTTCATCGCCAATAGCAGAATTAAATCCACCAACAACATCGATACAAAGAAACTCCTGTATATCCAAAACGTCAACAAATTCCTTCTTGCAACAATCACAAGAAAAAGTAGTATATTCTACTGTTGCTGGTTTATTCCTACGATTTTTCATACTTTACGCCCCTACGGGACTCTCTGGAACTCCTGTGGGGACTGGGTGAGGAGTTTCAACTATAATACCAACACGAATAAGACGCTCAAAATTGTGTTCCTCAATCATTTCAGATACGAAATCAGACACAATACAGACTTAACAGCATCATGCCACTGTTTCGTTCGCTCTCGTCTCTTATTTAAGAGTTTGCTTGACATTACGTAAAATTCATGAATTTGTCGGAGGACATGGTAGTATAGTCGACCCGGCCCCTTTGGGGGGTTACGCCTTTCCTGACCTGCTCTTTTTTTTATGTCCTTTCTAAAGCCAATTCAGCGTCCGATGTGTGGATGTGCTTCGGCTCATAGCTCTCTGGGAATCAGACTATTGATGGTCTGCTGTATGTCTGGCGGCAGGTCGGCGAAGCACTTGATGTCCTTGCCTCGCTTGGGTACTCCTTTAAGATGTAAGCCAATTATATCCTCAAATTGAGGTAACGCCTTGCCTCGCTTGCCAGTCTCAGGTCTCTTTGGTCTGTCCTCAATGAAGGCACGTGTTGTCTCGCACTGTGGCACGTAGTCATCATCACCAAGCTTACTCACCCTGATGTTGCCTTGAGCTGTGCGCTCTGGCTTTGCAGCATCACGAACTGTATCGCAGGCCGCCGCTAACCCTAAACCCTCTGAAGCACTTGTCGAACCCTGCTCTGTCGAACCTTTTTTGTCTATCCTTTTCTGTCGAACCCAATTACGCTGGGCTTCACGCTGTTTGTCCTTGTCTTTGTACATCATAACTCCTTTAATTACGCAGACTTACCCCTTATTGACTCTAAATTGAGGATATTGGCTATACGCTTGACTTCCTTAGCTTCAGTCTGGTCCAGCTTGGCCTGTTCTGTGCGTTGTGCGTTGTCAATGGCGAAATAACCCACATTCTTAGCCTTATTCTCTAAGCACCTTATAGCGTTACCTCTGTCTTTAGCTTCGACACAAGCGTTGTATTGGTCACTAAACAGCCTATCACAGAGCTTTCTACCGCCTTCTAACCATTCTTCAAGCTGTTTCTTAGCTTTATCTATCGTTTCTTTAATCTCAGGAATACTCAATAAATGATGCCCACATCTATCTTGTCCGCTCTTACAGTTTGGATAAGCTGTCTTATACGCTTGTGTAGCGTTGTAACCGTTTGTTAGATAAGTATTTACGAATATTTGTCTGTTCTCGTTCATTCAAACGCTTTCTGTAAGTCAAACAACGTGGTCTTCTCAAAGATGTCTATTTCTTCTAATGCTTTTAATACTAAAGAGTTACGATGACAAGATAAGAATTTAGTGCTTTCGCTCAGTTTCTCAAGGTTATTATTTATCACACTTATCAGACTTTGGATTGTCTTGATAATCATTTCAGGATTTGCCAATATTCCACCACTTTCGTTAGTTTGGCAGCATTTAGGCTGTTCGGTTGGTTTAGTCATTTAACTTTTCTATCTCTTTGTTCATAACCTTTTTACTGATGTCGATAATATGGTTATTCTTCTCTTGCCTCTTGAGCTATGCTGTCCAGATGCTTATCCATTTTCCCTTCCCTCCTATTTTATACCTTTGAGGCTGTTTCAATATTAAATGCCAATATGCTTGTAAATTCTTTAGTTTTTGTTTTTTAATCTTATTCATTCTTACACCCAGGATATGTTATATTAGACCGACACACAAACGGGATAAAACCCATTCGGTAACAATAGTATTCTAAGTCTAATTACTTTAGATAGTTACAATAACCAAGCACATTGTCTCTTTTGAGTATCCCTTGTGCCAGCCACAACGCCGGTTTTGAAGATGTACGTTGCTGTCGGGACGGCCTTTTGTCATTATTGCTCTCTCACGGTCATTTTTGGATTCAGTTACCATAATCCAGGCTCTTAATGCCAGTTCGTCGTAACCTCACGACTATTTATAAAAAAAAGCGGTCAGCTTATAGTCTGATTATGGTAACTATAAGCCAACCGCAGATAATCTTTTATCGCCAACACCACAACTCTGTCGTTCTCTGATTATTGCCTCTTGGACTTCTTTGCGGTGTACTGGAATATTTCTCGGCGCTGTTATGCCGAGCATAACTCTTTTTGCTCCACCGATTCGTACATCAACAATTTTAATTTCAATATTGTCGCCAATGACAATACTTTCGTCTTTGCAACGTCCTAATACTAACATATTGCATCCTTGCAAATAACTCTATTCCTAATCACAAACACCAAATTAACTCACTTTCCGCAGCTTGTCCAGAGAAAAATAAAATTTATTTTTTTTATGCTGGTCTTAACATTTCATCTTCAAACTTCCTGCCCCTGGTTATCAAAGGTGTGCTTATTGCTAATCTGAAAATAGAGTAAAAGTCGGCCCCGCCACCTGATTTAAGTGCGCAGCCGCTCGCTTGCTCTCACTACTCAGGAATACGGCATCGTCTGGGCAGTATGGTTTTATTTCAATCATAAGTTACATTGCCTCATAATATCTTGGCCTAACTCTTCAAATAATTGCTCTGCCTTTAATTGGGCGTCTAATCGGGTTAGCAATGGTGGCTTTTTCTTTGTCCCATCAGCGTGATTTACATGATATCCCGCTACTCCCTCGCCATAGAGCTCAACATCCGCATCATAATCCGTATGCCGAAAGGTAGCTTCCAGTTTCCATCCATTTTTTAATGCCGCTTCTGAACATTGCCCTGGTGGGCGTTTCTGCCCAGCTTTTGTATGTCGTGATGGCCCCCCTGAATTACAGCAATCTTTGGTCCACATCCATTTGAACTTGAGACGTTTATCTTTTGGACACAAAGCATCACATCCTTCGCCCCGCTGTTCTGGGTCTTCATCATCAAATAGAAAATGGTCTTGCATCAGTTAAAAATCTCCAACTTGGGAATTATGAGCTTCATAACTTCTTAAACTCAATTACTTTGGCTACTGGATTTTTGGACCAAGCATATATACCGTTGTGCCGCTTGGCGTTGATTGAGTCCCAGAGTTTCTTGAAATCTTCGCGATAAGTGCGGTCACAATTAGTGCCTTCTGATTCTGCGTCATTTTCGCTTATATCCTGCACTCTCTCGTCTCTCAGCCCTGTTATCTTGAGGAAGATACGGGCATGCTTTCGGAACATGTGAATACTTGGTTTCCATGGGCCTTCACACATTCCCGCATCAGTTGCTTTATACCATATTTCCCCACCATCTTCTCTCGCATCATAACCATAAAGTCCATAAAGTTGGGCATAACACCAAGCCTCTCTCACCCAAATCGTATCACCCACCTTCCATTTGCGGTATCGCTCTACAGGGACTCGGCGGGTTTGAGTTTTTCGGTCGTCAAGTACAGCTTTGACCATAGCGCTTGTGAATAGTAGGGGGTGTTCAGACATATCATTTCTCCTAACTACCAGCCTTCGATTAGTTTTTTGTTCTCGGCCTCAAGCTCTTTGATTCGCTTGGTTTTCTCTTGTTGTAGATTCTTGAAATACGCGTGTGCCGCAGCGTGTTGTTCGTAAGTCCAAGGTCTCTTGCTCATAATCATTTCCCTTCCAAGGCTTGCTCTGCAAATCTTCTTGCTTCCATTATTTCTGTGCTTTTGCGGATTAAAATTAAGCCGTCCTTAAGCTCTTTGATTCGCTCTTTTAACCGTTTGTTCTCATCTTGGTATTCTTTTACTTCTTCCCAAGCACCTTGCTCTATATTTCTTGCTCGTTCCACTTCTATAAGTTGAGTCTCAAGCCTTGTGATGCGCTCATTGAGCTTATCAACTTCTTTTTCTAAAGCGCGTATAACTCTTTCACTCATATCTATTTCCTTTCGCTCAAGAGTTCTGGGTGGGTGTGGACGTTGCCGATGATTTCAATTTCTGTAATATCAGATTGCGGGTCAATAATTCTATAACTTGATAAGGTAACTCCAAGAGCATTAAATTTAACTTCATTCACGTTTTTATCCCTATGGGCACATTTTGAACAAACTTGAGAATATTGGAAGTACTCTACTATATCCCCCTCATATATCTCTTTGCCGTTTTTGTCGAGTAATCCTGTAAATTGCTCAATAATGATATTATTCAAGTCTTCTATACTGTAATCGTGAAATAGACCACCAATAAGCATAGCCTCGCCGAGAATATGAAATCCATAAGCCCCATCTATCCATTTTTTCTTTTCCTTATCCCAAGCTCGAAACATCAGATTTCTCATCTTATCGTAAACTCCTTTCCACAATGAGGACATTCAACTTTGCCTCTATGTACATTATGTGTAAGCAATTCTAAATTCTCCAATCGGTTGTCATCTTTAACCCCGTTTCTATGGTGAACAAACTCCGTACTTTCAAGCGGTCGGCCAAGATGTTTTGACATAACAAGGCGATGTTCGTGAATATATCCAGCCATTTTAGCGTTTGGGTATTCAGGCAACCAAATTTGGATATACCCCCATTTATCTTTGATTCTGCCGCCCTTCCAATTCCACGACCGTCTGCCTTTGTGTGCCTTACGGCTATTCTCTTTGGCTTTTTTTGACAAATAAGGTTTATAAGGTTCATCTCCACATTCTTTCACAAAATCTGTCCAACAACCAAAACGCATACGAATTGGCATATCACTCGGCGTGTCTGCATCCTCGTTCCATTGCTTGTCCGTAGGCTGCTTGCCAATCTTTTGACGTAATTGGCGGTATAAGTAAATTAGTTTTTTCTTGGAGTAGATTCGGGTTTTCATATTGGTTTCCTTTTAATAAACCATCTACTCCTATTATATCACCTTCATATAATTCTGTCAAGTCTTTTCTTTTGTCCTTGAGGCCGGTGGCTTGGCATACTGTTTCGGGGATGACTTCGACAAGACCTTGTACTTCATAGCAATCTTCTTCTAACCAAGTGTGAGATACGGTGTTATCAATAATATAGTGGATACCTTCGATTTTACAGTACCACCCATACACCCATTCCCCGTCTTTTGTAAGCCCTCTATATTGTCTCATAGTGATTTCTCCTTCAAGAGTTTCCTCTGTGTATTTACCTTGTCACTGGTTGAGCGGTTATCTCCGGCAGGAACCATTTTCAAGATACGACCTGCCTGCTCTTTAGTTACTATTGGCCTCTGTTTGGGCTTGTGGTCGATACAACGCCATATTGCCTGTCCTGTGTCGTCTTTGCCCGCTATATAGACTCCTATGCCCCCACAATAGCACTTGTGGGTATCGCCACGGCGAAGATTAGCTCTGTGCCAGGTCCATAACTTCTGCTTCCAAGACTTGACCTTTTTGCCGTTACTGTCGTGCCAGTCGCCAGCTTCAAAGAAGTTATAGAAGAACTCAGGGTCAACCGTAAGGCTCTTCTCTCTGACGTAAGCCTCTATATCTTCGAGATTTGGTGGTTTGAATGTCATTTTAAGGCTTCTTTGAGAAATTCAACAGCATTAGCTACTGGCGCAGGATAACCCTCGTTAGGCACTCCTAATTCATCTAATGCCCTCTTTATGAATCCTTCAAGCCTATCGCATTTTTCAGAGTAACGTATAGCTATTTTTTCACAATTACCCTTATCCTTGCCGTAGTCTTGATTTTGTTTCGATATTTCTAATCTGCGTTCTTGTTCGTCCATTTTTCTTCATCCTTTCTTTATTTCTTTACATAAACAGATATTCATAGCCTTATTTCAGCAGCGGAGGAAAAGACTTTCAAGAAACAGGCAGTTGGTCTGCAACAGCAGGATTTGAACCCTATCTACGCCTTGACGCTTGTTACCTAAACTTTCTAATGGCATCCGAAGATACCAACCGATTTTACCTGTCAGGTTTCCGCACCACTGTTTCTGAAAGCCCTTCCTCAGCCGCTGCCTGCATATAGTTTGTAAAATTAGGTGCTGGCGGGCAGGGAAATACCTGCTTGAGCGGACACTTCGGGAATGACCCGACCCTAATACCAACCTATACTCCGCGCAGCTTATATCGTCAACGGTCTGTGCTGACCTCGGATTTACTGCATATTTTCGCACATCTCGGAGTCTGTCCACCGCTCGGATAGGGGAAACCTGCGTTTTACACGCACCGCCATTAAAAAAACCTCTCAGCTTGGCACAGGACAGTGATTTGCCTTGAGGTTTCTTAGCACCTAATTTTATTGAGTCCTGTATCATTACAATCACTATTCTACAACATTCCTACAAGTCTGTCAATTGTGGTGCTTGTCGAGTTCGGCTTTATAGTGCTGAATTTCATTATTTGCCTTCACAAACTCACTGTGCCAGCTTTGAACCCTATTTTGTAGGGCTTTGGTTTCATTGTCAATTAAGGATTTAATTTGACCAAACAGATAAGCCAGTTCATCTCTCGATAATATCTTTCTGTCTAATAAATACTGAAATTCTCCTTTCCAATTTTGATTTTGACTTGGTGCGTTATCAATAAAAGTCCAAGAATGTTGAGATACTATCCTGCCAGGTGGTTCACAAGGGCCAGGTACTTCAGGTTTGCATTTACATCGCCCAAATATCCTTATTCTGCCATCAGGCAATAACTTTGCTTGTTGTTTGCCGCACTCGCAAAACCTTTTAATTTCTCTTTTTATTGCCATTTTCTCTTATCCTTTCTTTATTTCTTTACATAACAGGGCTATCCCCATTGCTCTGCCATTGCATCGGCTATGCCTGGATATGTTATACTACGTAATTTACCCCTATCTTTCGACGGCGGCATCTTGTGTATTCTGGCTTCTCTACCTTCTACTATATTTATTGGTTGTAGTTTAGGTAGATTTTTCAGCCATAAACAAGTTGCTTTTGTCTCTCCGTGTCCGAATTGCCAAGGTTGTATCAGTTGGTCATACTTACCAATTTTTGCAACTGCATACTTATGAGGGATTGAATTTTCTATACATATTCTTGGTATATTTGCCTCTTTCAGTCTATTAAAAAATTCACAAGCCTTGTCTAATTCTGCCCAAAGATTTCTTTCTTTTAACCACCTTACACCTGAATTGCATATTCTCGTACAGGGTGGGCATGCTATCATTAAGTCCCACAGTGGCACATCGTGTTCCTTGCTTTCAATAATATTAAGCACATCGGCCTGAATGTGGTATATTTTATAGAATGAATCAGCATTACAAGGCAGTATATCACAACTCCAAGCATCGTGGCCTTTTGCCCTAAAAGCATCCCTGACTATTCCACTAAATTCACAAGCTACTAAAACTTTCATTATCTTATTCTCTGACATCCGTGCCTCTATCTGATTCCCATTTTTCTAAACATAGGATTGCAATAGGCTACTCGCTCGACATATTTCAGGGCGTTGCTTCTAAGGATAGCCTGGCGACCGCTTCTGCAGGACGGGAGAATCAAGACCATACTCACTTTGGGATAATCAGCAGCCATTCGTTTGAATCTCATAATGTCTGTCTGGCGCAAAGCGGTCTTGACCTCGTGAAAGCAAGTTTGCTTTAATCTGCCATCCGTCTCGTGAACCTCAAAGTCCGGGGTGTACTGGCGCTTCATTCGGTATCGCTCGGCAAACTCAAAGGTCTTTGTCTCGTAATCCCAGAAGTCGATAGCCTCTAATTCCAGAAGCCGTTGGAGATACTGTGCCCAACGATATTCAATCTTGGACTTGAATTTGAACTCGCGCCCGTCAATAATAACGTGCTGCGGTTCGTTTCTCCATTCGTAGTGTATTACTGCCATTTTCAGCCATTTTCAGCCCTTATCGCTCATATTCGGCTTCGCTCAGGGGACGAACTGCCGTCATTCAATGGCAAAGTACCCTTTGATTTCTGCGGCTTACATTTACACCACTCCGTATTCCTGACGACTTCACAATCGACTCGCTCAACTGTATATCCAGCCTGAATACAACCTGCAACTTCCTTTGCTGTATCTTCTTTGTGATTTGGATTGTCCATAACTGCTGCAACCATACCACCGCACTTACACTTTACGATATATGCTTTGTTCATTTTCAACCCTTTCTTCTTCTTTCGGTTCAGCATCTTCACATATCAATTTACTTACTATTAGACCACCATCAGACGCAAGAGATATATGGTCGAGCCTGCAATCTCCTTTATTGTTGTAACTACATTTGTGGTTCTTACACAACACTATAATGCTTTTGTTCATTATCTTTTCACTTTAAAATTTATGATATAATTTCTTTGCTTCCAAATAAGCATTGTGAGCTTCTTCGGCGATGGGAAAATAACCAAGATGTATGCTCTTACTGTTTACTTTTATCTCTGCTCGATATTTTCCCGCATCTTTACGCCAAGTATAGCCTTTAGAATTTCTATTGTTCCACTGATTTTGTTGGTGTGTTACTATCCGTAAATTTAATCTGCGATTATCAAGGGTATTATGGTATTTGTGGTCAGCCTGTCTTTTATCGCCACGTTTTAAGCCAAGAATCTCACGTGCCATTGAAATATGATGCTGCTTACCATCTTTTAACTTACTTTTTCTCGTTGCATAAAAACTTTGCATACTTTTATTCCATTGTACGTGCCAGTTCCATTGATTCAAATATTCATAATCTTTGTCATCTACTATTGCAAACTGACCTTGTGTTAGCGGTATTCTTTTCATTTTGAGTCCTTTGGTTTAGGTTCTAATATTTCGGCAAGCCATTGCGTTGCTGTCCATCTTTGCTTGCCACAATACTTACACTCTATCAATCGCTTGGGAGGAAGCCAACGCCGCTTAATTTGCTTTATGAGCCAAAATTGGTCGGAACATCGAGACTCTTCAACGCGAATTCCCTCTGGGTAATCTGGCAGTACCCTTTTGTGGATTTCCTCAGTGTGATAACAAATTGGCAATCCCCTATGTGGCATTTTTCTGTCCTTTCAAAAAAAGCTAACAAGGCCGGTAGGCCACACAGCCTTGTTGCTTCGGAGGGGGTCAACTATTTCATTTTCTAAGCTCAGGGTCCGGGGGGCTTACGTCCCACCCCTCTGACAGTGACTTTGATAATATTTCTTCAATAAACGCTGACATATTACGCTTGCCAACGCCTACGGTAGTGAGCCTGCCGATTGTTACTCTCGTTATTTCACCGCCAAGTTTCAGTTCAAAATCCATACCTACCTTTTTCAGATACGCCAAACCATTACACTTGGCCTTGACTTCTAAATCCCACCACGCTTTTGTCTCACCGTTCTCGTCATTCTTTACTAAGTCCCGCAGGCATACGCCCTTGTACCACCGTCTCTGCCTGGCCGTGATGTACTTGAGAGGGCTTAGGGTCTCCAATGCCCCGCCCATTTCAAGCTCGGCCAGTATCTCCTTCAAGGGCCTCTTAAAGGTCGGCTCGCCGTCAATTATTGATTTTACTTCGTGCGTTGGCATATCATTCAGGGTCTGTACTTGGTGCTTTAGCTTTTGAAGCTTTTCCTTCTGCAATATCCTCGGTAAAGTCAATAGTTACACCTTTGTAATCGCTTTCTATACATGTAACCTTAATCGAGCTATTGAAAAGACCGGTCATAAAGCTACCGAAAAGCACATTTGCTGTTTCTTTTGAAAACGTGATTTGATTTTCACCTACAAATTCAAACATTTTTCACCTTCTTTCTTTTAATAGTTAATTGATACGTGTGGGATAGCGTTCTCGATAAGCAGATTCAAAAAGTTATTTGCATAGCACTCATCAAAGCTATTCATCAATGACTTGCGAATCACGGCCTCGACTTGCTTGCGGTGCTTCTTGTTGGCAATACGCCTTTGCTCTTTACATTTCTCAGCGTTGAGACGGTTCTTTTCATCAATTTCTTTGGCCTCTGCTTCGGCTTTCACTCTCACTGCCTCGACACAAGCCCTTTCCTCTGCCCGTTGTCTGGCATTTTCCGCAGCATCGTTAGCGATTTGTTTTTCTCTTTCGGCTCGTTCTTCTTTCGCCGCTTCTCTGGCAATGTAATCCTCGCGTTCCTTGACCGCCCGTTCTCTGGTGTCAAGGTCTAATAGCCTTTTGGCCTCGGCTTCCTCAAACACCTTTTTCTCAGCATCAATTATTGCCTGCTTCTCAGCCTCGATAGCGTCGAGGGGGTCTTTGTGAAAAGCTATCATCCCCTCGACCTCGCCTGTGTATTCGTTCTTTTTGCCGTCCAACCTTAAACCAAAAGCCCGTGATTCAGCTTTGGCTTCCTTGTGGACATCGCTGATTTTTGTTTTGACCTTGCGGAGATTGGCTATATGACTCCGGGCATCTCTTGCACCGTCCGGGTCTGCGTAATCAAAGACCAGCGTTTCGTTCTCGGCTTTGTACTTGGCTATGGTTGCCTTAACTTCATCAAATACGGCTAACTCGTTACTCATACTATTGCTCCTTTCTTTCTGGGACATTTTCCAAGTTCGTACAATCTGCAAATATTCCTTCCATTACCAGAAAATGGTATAAAGGATTTACATTTTTTGCAGTCAAGGTCTCGTACTTGGTACTCTTTGCCTTTGTGCTTCATTGTGCTTTCTCTTTTCTAATTATCTTTCCATTCCAGCGAATCTGTCTCTTTTGTCACTTCGACAATACATTCTTCCGGCTTGACGGATGTAAGAATCTTCTGTATGGGGTCTTTATCCTCAGGGGTCGGCAATCTACCTTTATGCCTGATAATCGCCGCGATAAACTTCTCCTTGCTGAAAACGAAACCCTCGGCAAGTGCGTCTTTTTGCTCGGTCTGGAAATTGAAAAACGCTTGGTCCACTATCTTGTTCTGCTCTTCCTTTTTCGTGGGCTTTTTCGTAGAGGGGTCTTTGCCGTTCGGCGGCTTGCCATCGTTGTCTTGGTCGGCGGTCGCAAGCCCAGTTAGAGCCAAGAGCGTGTACCTTTGAAGATAGGTCACCGTACTGCCGATAGCCTGAATAGCGTTTTTACTACCAGTCGCATCGGGCGGGGCGGATAGTGAAGTACTTTCTGAATGTCCCATTGTATGAACAATGACGCAAGTAACTTTAACGTTGCCGTTTTCCTGCGAAGTTACCCACGAAGCAGTAAGGCCGTGTTCACTGAGAGCCTTATTTAGGCAGGACGTTACATTGTGAAGCGTAGCGTGCTTGTAGTTCGTGGTTCCTTTTGACGTAGAGTAGTTCACCGTCCTGTCTTTGATGATTTTAGGCGGGTTAGCCTTGAACGCCGACATTGCCTGCACGTACTCTTTTTTTGCTTCGGTAGCGTCCCACCGCTCCTGTAATACCAACAATTCTGTTAGCTTTGCAACGTCCATATTGCCGTCTTTTTGTACCAATGCCGCCGCAGCCATAAGCGGGGATTCGGTTTTTTGTATCTCGTTCTTTGCCATTTTCATTTGTCCTTTCGTTTTAGGGTTGCTAACATCTGGCCGAATTTGCGCCAGATTTCTTCGGCTTCGGAAACACTAAAATATCCGCACTTTTCTTCAAACCAAATAACAGTTTCTGGGGTATCGCCGAATGGGCGCACAATGCCGTTATCAATAGATTTTAATCGAAGTTCTATTCGACCATTACATTTATCACTTGTCTTTTTGTATTCCGTCAAGTCCTCGCCCCATTCTTTCAAGAGGTCGAAGATGTTGCCGAGTTTAGTAGCCCCAAAATATCTTCCTGGGTCTGGGTAGTTTTCTCCCCAATTTTGTATATGTCCATTTTCCATAATAGCTTCTGCTTCTTTTCCGTTTCCTTTTAAAACAAAAGGTCTTTTATCATAGCCTATCCCAAAGTCCCCGTGTCCAAGTTTCGGCTTCTCCGGCTCGGCATCAGGGGCTATTAAGCCCTCTTCTTGGGCTTTCCAAAAGGCGATTTCTTTTTCGGCAATCCTCTTTTGTTCTTGAAAATGCTCTATTAGCTCATTTTTGGTCATCGTGTTCCCTTTCAAAATTTACCGTTATCTATCTTGGCTATCAGAACTTTAAGCTCATTTACAAATACGCCGACCTCGCCGGCCAGCTTCTTGAAATACTCGGTGTCCCGCTCCACCCGGACGCAGAACATCGGTTGCGATAATACTCTGGGGTCAAAAGAAACAAAATTCGCCCACTTTCTATCCGTAACCCAGAGCAGCCCTTGCACCTGTGGAATGTGCAAGGTCGGCATCTTGCCGCTCAGGATAGTCTCGATATGCGTAGAGGAAAGAGGGCATTTTACTTCTAATAGGCCATCCTCGCCGATTAGACCATCGGGCGATCCCCCTACCCATTCGTCCCGCATAACGAAGCCCACTTGCTCTACCTTGCAGTCATTCACCGTTTCATAGTATCGCCGCGCTTCAGCCTCAGTTTCGCTGCCGGCTTCCATAAAGTCATTCTTATAGGATTCTTCTCGGAGTCCAGTAAGTCTCTCGGCAGCTACTTTGCGCATATAGAGTTTCCGGCCAGTCTTCTTGTTTAGGACTTTGCTAAAGTTGCTGGCCGAAACAACGCCAAGTTTGGCGTCCCACCATTCTTCCGAACCTTGTATGCAGTCAATTATCTTCATTGAGTTTCATCGCCTCGTCATGCTCTTTAATGGTTACTATTTGCCCGCCATCTGAAGGGCAGAGAAATTCGCCACAATTACCGCAATTAAACAGTTCGCTTTCCTCGAAAGTCGTACTGCAAATAGTGCAGATGTATTCTTTTTCGTTCATTTTGATTTCTCCATTCTTTTCATAGCTTGAATACCGCACCAATTACAATAGGCTTCATCGGTTTTCTTACCCCATAGACCATCTATCTTGCCATCGTACAAGCCTTGAGCCTTGAGCCGCTCCTGAGCCTCGTAAGGGTTCTGGACATAGTTCGGGTCAACCACAGGCACTAACTTTACAATAGGCTCGTATGGCGGATACCGATAGCCTAAATAGCCTAACCCGGCTATGCCTGTACCCAGAATTAGAAAAGTAACTAAGACTGTTTTGAATATTGACTTAATCATTTTGACCCCTTTGCTATTAAGGCAGCGATTATCCAGTGAATCGGATTGGCGATACATTCTCCCCAATAAGCAGTCGCCCAATTATCGTGACCTTCGACCTTCATCATTACTTTGTAAATGCCTTCGTGGAATCCTTCAATTGCTCCATATTCTTTGAACACTTCATCCCTGAGCCTAAATGCAAGGTCGGCAAGTAGTCGCCGATTATTATCAGACATCACTAATTTGCCATCGATATTAGGCTGTAAGTTAAACCACTCAGGCAATTTTCTATTTTGCCATAAATTATTAAGAAAGAATAACTGCTCATCCTCGCTCATATCCAATACTTTGAGTAGTTCTTCGTTAGTCATTGGGTTTTTCCTCAATTAGTTCTTCAAAGCAATCTGCCATAACTTCAAATGTTTTCAAGTTAGAATATGCTTGCAATGCCGTTTGCTTTTCAAGGCTTTCTGGCATTTGCTCAGCTATTTCTTTTATCTTCTCAAGATTACTCATTAGTTAGCCTTTTGGGGCTAAGTATCCCATTGTTCAAATCTTTGCTTACCGCAATACTGACATACCCAGACAGTTGTTTCGCTGCCTTGATTGCCCCGGTCAATGCCCCAATGATACCTAAACAGACAAATAAAACTATGCCCCAATAACCAGCAGAAATATTTTCTCATAACATTCTCCTTAGCCTTTCAGGACGGCGGCTGGCCTCCGTGCCGTTTGTCTGAAACACAATGGCATCCTGCCAACTTATGCCGACCGCCCTAAAATACTTGTACTCATTTCTCCGTCTGAATATTGTCACTTAACTTCTGGAACATCCAGGCCGTATCGCCCGTAGCTCCTTTGAACGTCTGACAGCCTAACAGCCCAACTGCCAGTATTACAGCAGCGATACCGGCTATAACGAAACATACGATTGCTCCTCTCCGGCACTTCTTTTGTCTAATTTGTTCGATTCGCTCCGGCGTTAGAACTCCACACTCGGCTATATCGTGCAATAGACGAGCATTTGCCAGTCGGAACTGAATTGACTCCTTAATTAACGGGTTTTGTTCCTTTTCGTACAAGTCTCTCAACCGTGCCACTTCTGCTTTTTCCTCGATTAAAGTCTTCATTTTCAAAGCCTTCCTTTTTCTCCGCAATCTCCTTGTTAAGTTACATTTGCTTTCTCGATAGCAATTTCGGCTTTCTCTATATCTTCCGCCGTGACAAACTGTCCTGGATGGCATAACAAAGCCACTATCATTTTAAGGTTATCCAGCAACTCTTTCCGGCTGGCTTCCGAACGGTAGAGGCGGTCACAGAGTTCTTTAATTCTCCAATCAGACCATTCGTCCAATTCTGTTTCTCGACATTCTTTTATAAATTCCGAAGTCGGGGGCTGCTCAGTAGGCTCACAATATATAACGTGTCCTCTAAATTCTCCCCCCATAAATAGCGGAAATGTTTTGCCACATTTTGGACAAGTGTAATGTTGCTCTTGTGACGTGCAGTCTGGGCAAGGCTTGTCTCCAATGGCATATCTGACATCAAGCCACCAATCTTGGCCACACTCACGACAGTTTCTACTTCCTTCGCCAAGTAAATTTTCATTTACAATATCTTTACAACCACATTCTGGACATGCTTTGGCATATTCCAAACTCTTTCTAAGCCCTCCACAAGTTTCGCATTTAGGCTCTGGCTGCTCTTTGAGCAAGACGAGGGCTTGGTCAAGATATGTAATAATGCAATCCTCAGCGTGGTCGATATGCCATTCTTCCGCCTCTTCTGCTTCGACTTCATCATATCCCTGCTTGTCGCCACATATAGGGTAGTCTTTTGTGCCACACCAAGGGCAAAACCCCTCAACTTTCTGATATAGAGCTTCTATTACCTTTTCCAACAAAGATATAATTTCTTTATACATTATTTATCCTTGCAAATTCACCGCATATTTCTATCGCCTTTTCATTGTACGCCATCTTTCTTTCTCCTGATAATCGCTGTAATAGAACTTGCTGATTATTCAATGCCCATCTTTTTTGCTATTTCCACCAGATATTCACGGGCGCTCGAAGAGTCATCTTCGCTTTCCTTTAAGCCTTTGCGGACAATTTCTTCGATACTTGAATCTTGCGGTTTGTATTCTATTTGGAGAGCGTGGCAATTTTCCTTTATTTTAATAACGCCACAGTCCATTGTATCTTCGCCTTGATATGAAACCTCTCCGCTAATCACATATCCTTTGGGTATAAAGAATTCGTCGATTAGATACTGAAGCCATTCTGTGTAAGCAGAGAATTTCTCCCCACCATCCCAGCGAATCCCTCTTCCGTCTTGCGTTGGAGTCCAACTACAGTAATAACCATACTCAGGGCAATAATCTTCGTCTCGATGGTCTTTTTCGCTGAATTCCTTGAGATACCTGTAATCATCAAGGGTCAATTGTTTGTCTAAGTGAAACTCACCTACAAAACTTGTTGAATAACCCATCCTTCTTTCTCCTTTAGATATTTATAATGTTACCTTTCTTATTTCTACCCTGGAACATCAAGCACATTGTGAATGTCCCTAAATTATAACCTGCACAAAAACAGATAATGCCTAAGAAAATGTACCAAATCATTATTTACTCCTATAATTGCTGTTTGTAATAGAACTAAGCATCAACGCCTAAATGCTTTAGTAGTCTCCTCTTTGTATCAGGTGGTAATGACCTCATTTTTGACATTGTTCCAATCATAGTATTCTGTTGTAATTCAACAAGGTCGCCAAGACGATTCAACATTTTCTTATCTTCGAGACTTATTTTGTTGCAACCAGCCAAGAGCTTCATTTCACTATGGCCTCTTTCAAAGCAATTGACTATTTTCCTGACTCTTGTATCTGACGTAATTTCTGCCACATCTTCTTCATTTACTAAATAGATTCCCTTACCAGCACCAGGACATACTAAACGGTTCGGCGATTTCCTTCTCACTAATTCTTTGTTTATACCTCCTTTGGTATATATTCTTGCCTTAATCCATTTCTCGTGAGCGTAAGTTTTGTATGCCGGAATTGAACCATTTTGGATAACATCTTCCCACCATTTTTCCCAAGAAAATAAATCGTGTGGCTTCATCATATTTTCGCAAGCATCTGTGATTTCAGCTATTGGTCTCATCGCAAGTTTCCTTTAATCTTAATAATTCATTTAATAGTTTCTTAGCTGAACTTCCTGCCAGCCAAACTTTAACCCCTTTTATCTCTTCAATTTCCATCTGCTTCATATAGCTTCGCAAACTGATTATATTATTGAATAACGACCGTGATTGAGAATCTATGTTTTCAATTACTTTTTTGATTCGCTCTAACTGCTTATCCTTCCGACTGTTATCTTCGAGTTCCGTAGAACTATCCCGAACCAGTTTAGGTATATCTCTTTTGCCTATACCCTCTTTAAGTATTTTCTTGGCAAGTTTTCTTTGGGTTTTCTTTGGAGTAGCATAAACTTTAACATTTTGCCTAAATTTACGAGCTTGCATCATAGTAGGAATGGTCTCTATGGCTTCTTTGTCCAAGTATACGTCAAAATCTTCAATAAATTTCAAGGCTTCTTTAACCATCCATTCCTTCCAATTGCCGCCGAGAAATTTCAGAACTGTTTCTGCCCCCGAACCCTTACCTCTTACGCTTCGGTATTGTGGTTCTGATTCAAAAATAGGTCGGATATTTTTAACCGACCTATCGAACTCCTTCCAATCTTCATATTTCAATAACTCGCCGTCAATGTATTCTTTCGCTGTTTGTATTGTTTGAGTAGTTACTGCGGGACTTGTTGACCAATCCAGATTTTCTTCGGCCATTATTTGAATCATCTTGCCATCAGAGTAATCTTCCACAGTAACCTCTATTTTTTTGAGTCCCAACTCTTTCAAGGCAAACCATCGGTGATGGCCACAAGCTAACTCATATTTTCCGTTATGCTTTCGCACAGGCAAAGAAGCCCAAAAGCCCTTTTCCATAATGGATATTTTCAATGCGTCCACTTTTTCTCTATTGACTTGATACTTTTCTATATTACGAAAAGGATTCGGCTCTAAATCTGCAACCTTGATTTTCATTATCTCACCTCAAAATAAAAACCAGGGACGGGGCTGCGAAGCAATCGGACTTCTTGAGAGAAGGACGAACCGTCCCTGGAGTTGAAAACAAAAAGCTGGATGATTTATTACTTCGCATTTTTTACCGTCCATATTAACTTGTTCAATCAATCACAAATTAACGTATCTATCGGATATGTCAATAAAAATCTTGAGCTAAAAATGAAATAAGTGCAGAATCGCTGTTTGTCGGCTAAAAACAAAGAAAAAAGTTAAAAAAAAGTCCAGCAAGAGCGTAATCTCAACTGGACTTCGGAGGAGTTGAAAAAATGTAAAGCTCCTTATGCTATCTTTTTAGCTTTGCGAGCTTCGCCTACGTCATTGTAAAGTTCTGCCGCCTTGTCAGGATTCTCGTTTCGGAATTTGTCCATACCAATTTTTGCAGCGGAGTATTTGTTTCCCATTGCAATCAAGTCCTTGCGTTTGATAAATCCATAAGCAAGCGTAGCTATTAAACTGATTGCACCACCGGCTTCTTTTGGGTTTTGCCAATCAATGCCAAGTAATTCCTTGCCGGTCGAAAGAGTCTGTTTGCCCAATCGAACATCGTAAATATCTTTTTCTATCTGGTCGAGATATTCCTTTTGGGCGCCGTCTTCAACACCTTTGTTGTAAAGCTCTATCAGCTTCGCTTCGCGGGCTTCCAAATCCTTTTCTGCCCCTGTTATCGTATTGCTCAAAGCTCCACCAGCAACTATACCGCCACCGATGTTCGCCAGTTCCGAGCCGCAGCCACCACACAATAACATCATTACTATCAATACTTTACATTTCATTGGTCTGTCCTTTCTGCTAATTTAATATTTATCGTGTCTATTTTGCCGTCCAGTTTTTCAATAGATTCAGTCAACTTCCCAACCTGCTTGGATAGATGGTATATATGATTATACGTTACGCCTGTGTTGAATGCAATAGCCAATACCGCCAATGCTACAATAACCCAACGTGCCGTACCGTTAAGTTTGAGTTTTTTTGCCATCAGCTTCCTCAATAATAATTTTCATATTTTGCGCATCGTAATCCCATTTACCTTTGATACCCATTCCCACAACTATGCCTGAGAGATAGATTTCAAGTCTCTCGTTCATACGGCGTATTTCTGCCTTTGCGGAATTCGGGATGTCAATTCGCTTCGTCTTTGGTTTTGGCTTCTTGTCCATAATTCTCCTTATGCATCAAGTATTGCTATTTTTGACTTCAGTATATCAATCTTATTCTGAAAGTCAATTACAGATTGAGCCGCGTCCAATTCCAAATGGTCGAGTTTGGTCTGAATCTCAGCCTTGTCTTCCTCTACGATGTGAGTCTCGTCTGTAGTTCGAGTTACTGTTAATGTGTTTTCGTCTTTCTTTTTGTATGTTTCTGGCATCTTTGTTCTCCTATGTGGATTTAAGGTGCATCCTTTACAAGTTCTAAATCACTTCCTAAACTATCTATTTCATAATGCAAATCAAACTCTAATATTGCTGGAGATAATGCCGTAGTTGCCCCCACCCATGTATCATCTGCATTTGTATCACTTCTATACAATCTAATTTGCAATACACCACTTATGTCTTTATTTGTTCCAGTTATAGTTCCTGAATCTGTCATTTCGTGCTGGTCGTCTGTTCCTGAACAAGCATGGGATAAATCTACAGTTGTTGAAGATGCAAATACTGCATCACTATTAGCCCAGGAATAATCTATTTTCCAACCTACGGTATTCCCATTTTCCTCATTACCTCTGTCGCAAGGTGTCCAATGAATATGTGGCTTTATATCACTTCCTTCTTTATAATTATGAGGGATTTGACAAGTAAAATGTACTTCATCATTTTTTAGAAATTTATATACTTTATATGTCGCCCCCGCCCCACCAGGTTGCCAACTTTGAAGCGTGGGGTCGGCAACTCCTGGAAATTGAAATGCACCAGGTACTATCCTTATATCTTCCCACGTTTGGGCAGTACCTACGAGCAATACTCTACCACCACTATCTACATTTAGATAATTCGTAGTCCCGCCATCGCCTATCTTAGCTCCATAACTACCAGAAATTAGGCCATTAATTGTTAAACTTTGATTAGCAACAGCGGCATCAAATATACCATATATTAATGCCTTGACTCTACCATCTGCTTCGTTGGTTCTTGTTGAATTATCAATAAATAATTTATCAGAACCAGTTTCCCAATAACCTGCTCCACGACCTAAAAATACAGAGCCATTACCTATTGTGTTAGTGTATCCCGCCAGATGACCCATAGCAGTATTATAATATCCTAAAGTGGTGTTGAACAATGTATTATAACCATTACCACTATTATACCCACCCTCAGTAATATTAGAACCTGAACCATATCCTGTTACTGTATTTCCCGGCCCCGTTGTAATATCTTCAAGTGCAATAGAACCGGTTGCTGTATTCCAAAGTCCACCGGTATCTAAATTACCACTACCTGCTACATTTATACCTAAAAATGTATTAGTACTACTTGCAAGCCATCTATCAGTAAACAACCCTGTTGAATCTATTCTCAATATTTTAGTCGGAGAATCACCATCATCACCATCGTTTATGAATATATCCAAATAACCTTTCTGGTCGTCAGCAGAACCATCGTGACCAACTTCTATCCTTGCAAGAGTAGTTTCTTCACCACCGCTTTGTTGGCCTTTGAAATCAAATATACTCGCCCTGCCGCCATCTGCGTCTGTATGCGTTGCATTACCCCAAATTGTTGTTCCTACATTAAAGCGTAAAGATTGACTTGCAGGCGTCGCATCCATCACTCCATAAATCAAACAATCTGTTATTTCGGCAGCAGCACTGCCTCTATTTTGATTGTCTATAATCAATCTATCTCTAAGACTTGTTTGATTATAACCAGACTCACGTCCTATAAAAATACTTCGTAAAGCCGTAGTAAGATTTATTCCAGAACTTGTACCAATACAAACACAGGCATGAAAAATATTTGTCGCTCCAGACGCAAAACCACCTGCATTATATCCCATTATTAAATTTTCATTACCGCTGCTCCAAGTATAAGCATTAGTGCCTAAAACAACGTTTTGGAATCCCGCAGTATTACGCAAACCGGCGTTAAATCCTAAGAAAATATTATTAAAACCAGATGTGTTTGAATAACCAGAATCAGAACCAAAAAATATGTTTCCACCCCCTGATGTATTTAGATAACCAGACTGATAACCAACGTAAACATTATCTAATCCAGTATTTTTAGTCCCTCCCGTTGCTCCATATCCAGCCTTGTAACCTATATAAACATTCCTATCTCCTTCATTTCCAGCACCAGTAATATCATTATTATATCCTGCTCGATAGCCTATTCCTACATTTCTTATACCTTCATCATTATTAAAAGCATCACTACCTAATAGTATATTATAATTAGTATCATCGAATTTGATAACTTGAGTACCAGCAGCTTGAAAAACAGGATTAGCTTTTAGATTTATTATCCCGTTGGTTGTATCGACAGTTAGAGGAATAACCGTGCCAGCGGCATTTTTAATCTGAAAGAAAGTCGTGGAATCCGCGGTAGGCTGAAAGACCGCTGAGTTGAAGCCGAGGACGGAACTACTTGTAATAGTTAAGCCTGTGAAAGTCGGGCTGTCAGTTTTGCCCAATGCCTGTGGTATAATTGCGAATAATTGCATTACATCTTTGTTCTTTTATTTGTCTCTGGTTCTTTCTTATCGCTGTACGTTTGAACGTTTACGCCCATAGTCTCTGCTATTAGTGCAGCTAATACATTCGCCGAATCCTCGGCACTTCCAGTCTCAAACACATTCTGGATAATCAATGGCGTAAGTGCATCATCTACCATCTGGGGTATTGTTAGTTTTTCGCCATCCCAAGTTTTCTGGTCGATAAGGGAAATAGCTAACTGAGATGCCGGTGAAAGTTTGTTGTCAAAAAAGTTAAATACTAAATCTTTGCCAGTTATCGCTCCGAACCTGCGGGTATCGAGAGATGTTACTTTGCCGGTTGTAGTGCTTGTAAATTTTCGGGTTACTAATCGAGATGCCAATATAACCAAAATCGCCATACCGCCACCCACGGAGAATCTGGTATTACCTATTTTGATTTTACCAAAATCCGCACTGGTTGGATTCCACGTTACACTGTCATCATCAATCCATTTTGCAAGTGCAAGAATCATCGCTGCACCGGATACATAACGCAGTAAGTTTATAGCCGCTTGTTTGCGGGCGAATGCACTAAAGTTTCTATCGAATAAATGAACCGTCAGAATATCAATATAGGCTCGCAAGTTTCGTGGCGACCAGAAAACATTATTAAGCAATCCGGGTTTTGGACTTTTAGCTCCCGTCTCACCTCTGCCGGTCTGAGAATTAGCCAACCTGCCTATACTTTCCAGTTCCCTTTGATTGAGTGGAACTCCGCTCTTACGCCATACATTAAGGTATTGTTTGGCAAGTTGATACCGCATATAACGAGATGAGCCAACAAAAGCATTTTCACCCATTCTGAACAGCATTCCCAAAAGCGGTATCCGGCTTGGGATGTCAACGGGGATTTCCTCTTCAATCACATTAAGAGCTACCTTGCTCTTTTTTAACAGGTCATAGTCGGGGTCGGAAATCATCTCTGCGAACAAGCCTCGCATCACCTTACGCTTCCGAAGCGTGTCCCACATCATCTTCCACGACTTCACAAATGTTTTCCACCAGATTTTGGCCGATGGTATATGTCCGGTAATTGCCTTCATAAATGTCGGCAAGCCCTGCCTTAGATGGAAACTATTATCAAGAGATGCTTTAGCCGCCTTTAGAGTTCCTGCAAAATCACTAATAAAATCTACTGGGTTTGTCAGGTAATTTTTAACGACTTCCCACATCGTCCTTTTATTAGCTTCGACTTTCAGGTCATTTACATATTCAAGGAACATAGATATTGCAGTTCCATATTCCAATTCGGTTTGCGTTGCTCCTTCTCCCTTTAAATTGTCCCTTCGCTTGGACTTTTCCATTACCGTCCTGCGCTCGGAGGCATCTTTGGCTAACTGGGCTATAATACGGACTTCTTTTTCTGTGATGATATTAGCAACCGACTGTGCAGCTTTGTACTTTTCTCTGGCAAGGTCGTATTCGTTCTGTAACCTCTGGCCTTCTTCGTCAAGCTCTATCGGTATTCGCGGCACTTTCGCCAAGTCGAGCTCTTCGAGTTTGGTCTCAATTTTCCCCGTAACCGTAACAAGTCTTTTCTTCTTAGTGATTAGACGTTTTGATTCTTTTATCTCAACGCCTGCCTTTTTAGCTTCTGCGATCGCCTTGTCGTATTCATCTTGAAGATGAGGGGTAATCCAGTCGCCGAAATCCCTTGTCATCTGGTACGACCACTTAGCGAAGTCCCTGCCCATAGCCTCAAGGTGGAACGTTGCTATTTTAGCTATGTCAGTAAAGTCCTGAGCGTTAGGAACATATACTGCGCCCATAGCCCTGCCCGTATGTTTTAGCTCTGCGGCTTCTTTTTTGCGGCGCGTTATTATAGTGTCATATTCTGTGCGGGATACGAGCTTGTTTCGTTTTCCATAAGTCCGTTCCGCCCTCTTTGTGAACTCGGTACGTGCTTTCGTTACCTTGTCAAGCTCGGCCTGTAACTCTCTTAGTTTGACCTCAAGAGCAGAAACATCTTCTCCCCTGCGAACCTTTTGCTCCGTGCGGGCTTCCACTACTTCCCTAATCGCCCTGACAGGGTCGGCATAGTCCTGGTCGGTATCCAAAGACTTGATACGCTTACCCATAATAGTATGCTCTCTTACCACATCTTCATTGAGAGCCAAGTCCATTATTAAGTCTATATCAAGATTCATTTTGGCATAGGTACGCAAGGCGGAAAAAACATTTTCAGGGAACAAATCGGGTGGGGCTGGCTCCTGATAAAATGCTATCCGCTTGGCTTTCTCTAAATCACTTTCGATAAGAGCTAATGCCTTTTCAGCCTGCTCCCTCATATTCATAGCACGGTAGGTAGGTATTTCGTCATAAAGCGCTTTGTTTTCCTCTACAATCTCATCTTCAATGGCCTGCGCCATTACGCTTACAGACGTTCCTCTTGGCTTAATTTCGCCTTCGCCAATTTCCTTACTAACTGGCACAGCTTCTACTTCTACCGCCTCTGGCTCAGTTATTGGCGCCACGGCCTCCCTGGGGGCTGGAATGGCCTCTGTGGGGGGTGCTGTAACCGCCTTAACCCGCTGTTTGATTTGGTCTGTTAGTGATATTAGTTCATTAACATTACGAGGGACATAGCCATAATCCGCTCTCAATTCATCGGCTGTTCTAAGGCCGAAATCGGTCGGTGGGAATCCGCCACTCACAAGCGCACCAGCACCAGTACCCATTAGGAAACCGGCAGCCATAGCATCCTGCCAGCCCTGATGGATAATAGACCATTCCTGCCGTGCAGCCTGCAAGACGGTAGAGTAATCTTCCGGGTCAACGTCTTTAACTACAGCGCTAACGTAATTCTGGCCTAACTGGGCGAAAAGTTCCTGGAACGATTCAGCCGTACCAATACTTAGCGCCCTGATTAACAACGGCCTGGCAGCACCTTTCATTAGCATATCCATCGGGATTTTTTCGGTCACCATCTCAATAGAACCTTCAAGAGTAGCACCGATTAACGCTAAATCAGGGTCAACGCCCTGCTGTCTTAAATTATCATAAGATGAACTGGCAGTAGTAGTGCCTAAGACAAAAAGACCTATATTGGGATTCCCAGAAGTGAGTGTTGCAGTTATCGCTAATCCGTAGGATGGGACAGATTCACCGGCAGCCATAGCCGTTCTGTAAAAAGGTGTACTCCTAAACGCCTGTTGCCGCACACCTCTTGATTCAGGCGACTCCTCCAATGACATCCCATTGACAACTTCGACCCATTTATTCCCAGCCCTTCTGAGCATATCGGCAACGGCGCGTGCCCCTTTGCCCGCAGGACTTTCCATACCCCTTGCTCGAAGCCGTTGAATTGCGTATGGTGATTTTTTAAGCTCGGCTATTTCCGCCCTGGTCAGAGCAGTTTCGCCAATAGCCTTTAATGCTACGCCTGGAACCTTAACAACAGCACCGAGACCCCTGTGTACCGCCCTTGCAACCTCAAATGTCTTTTCCTTAAAAGTAAATTCTCCAGGAGGCCCTTTCTCTAAATAATAAGGCGGTTCATAGCTTGGTACTTTCCACGCTGCTTCAAAATCTCCCGCCCTTAAAAGCTGTCTGCGAATAGAATCGTTATGTACTTCCTCTTTTATCTTTCGCTCTGCCTCACGCATAGATACACGCTCTTTATCGGCGTAATCAAAAGTCTTATTAGAAAGAGCTTCCACCTCCTCAGGAGTTAATCGGCCAACAGGAATATCTTTAAGTTTTATTGCCACTACTTACCCCCAACAAAAAAGATACTCTTGCCCTGCCTAACTCTTTTGTTAGCATAGTCAACTGCTTTTTGTAATATCGCTTTTGGGACAGGTTTCTGATTCGGAATAATATCATTAACCATAAGGGCTACTTCCTCTTTAGTTAATGTAGGAACTAAAGTTGGAATATCTGTTTCCTTTCCATCATTTGCTTCTAACTTCACGCCAACAGAATACTCTGTTGCTACACCTCCGCCCCTTAATTGTAATTCACCGAGAAATCCTGTGCCTTTTTGAGTTATACCATCGTTTCGTAAACCATAGCCTCCAATCTCTTCCACTAAAGGTTCACCGTCTTCATCAAATCCAACTATCTCCCATTGTATTCCTCCCCGCTCGATAACACGTCCAATATCAAACGGCTGTCCACCTCCGGCCCTGAAAGCGGATGACATAGCGAACATTTCTTTCTTTGATGGGGCTTTATCTTGTTTAATCAAGTCGTCAGCCCAACTAATCAATGCTTCATTGACTTTTTGATTACGCTCATCGTCAAACCTAAACAACCTATTGAAATCTTCAAGGTTCGATTTGAGAGTTGCGTTCAAGTCTTCAAGTATATGCTTGGGGTAAGGATTTTCTATCTTATCCACAGCCCATTCAAACTGTTCATTTGTAATAGACCTGTCGTTAAAACGAGCTTCTAATAGAACATCGTACCCTTCTTTTGGCGATGACTGCAATGTTGCCACATCATAGACAGCGTTAAATGATACGATATGTCCCTCTGGGGCATTTCCTTTGGGTTCGTCTTTGTATGACCCCTTAATGTATTCATGCCATCTTTCTTTGTCAGCCTTTAATAGGGCACTCTGGTCTATATCATCGTAAGATAATTTGCCGTCAAGAATAGGTTTGCTTAGCTCCTGATATGTTTGTATAGTCGTTAGTTCATCAGCATCTTTCGCCGCTTTGATTCTTCCGGCTACGTAGTTATCTATCCAATCGCCAAGTTTCTTGTTAGCTTCGGCTGCTTCCGGCTCAGTTAAAATGCCGTCTTTGGCAAGTTGTGCCATTGCCGCATTAAGAACTTCATATCCGTCTTCTTTATTGTTGCGCCTGGCAATGGCAGCGATTAAATCAGGCTTGATACTTTCTATCGCAATGTCCTTGATTGCCATAGCAGCCATATTGCGGGTACGAGCCAAAATTCTGGCTGCTTCTAATTTGGTAAATGTCGGGCCTATATCGTCAGGATTATTCTTATCAATAACCTGGCTTCTTATAAGTTCCTTTTCAAATTCCGCCAGTTTGGATGGGTCAGCATAAACTTCCTGCTCTTTTTCAAATAATCTTGTACGCTCGTTGTCGATAGTCTTTCTTCTTCTGGCATTGAACATAGACGCTGTATTTATAGGTATCTGCTGGTTACCCCACAAGTTTGCAGCCTGAATTGCTCTATTGTTTTTAGGCTTCAATCCTTCATTCAAACTCGCATACTTTTCATATATAGCAACAATCTCATCCGAATCCTTTGCGTTCAAAACCTCTGCATCACGCCTGACGTTATTATTTCTTACATCGCTTTTGTATTTGCTGAATTGGGTATTGGCTTCCTTCAAGTCGTATTTAATACCCAAATCAGCTATTGCCCCGCCCAGACCAGCAACGGCGGCACCTATCGCACCTGCACCGGTAGATACGTCTGTACCTGCCCTAACGGACGGGCCTCTGCCAGAAGGAGTTGCTGTTGAGTATTCTATTGGAAATTCTGCCATTATTATTCCTTAGTATCTTAGTAGCGTAGCTTTACCTTCAGGCGTTAAACCACCGCCCTTACCGCGCATATAGCCTGCAGCACCAAGACCGGTAAGTAAAGTTGCACCTGCCCCAAAATAAGAAGCAGTTCTTAGACTCTTACCTTTTTGTCTGTAAAGTTTACCCTGCAATCTATCAAGTACAGCCTGAGACTCTGCTCTTCCTGCACTTACCTCACTTTCATAACCGATAAGGAGATTCTCAAGTTCAAGTTCAGCAGCCTGCTCGGATTCGAGTAAAAGCGAAGTTCCCGCACCAAGACCGCCAGCCATACCCAAACCCGCTTGCAACGAACTCATTACTCGCTCGCCGCGTTTTGCCTGTCTAATTTGCTTGAAAGCACCCGCCTTACGTTCTGCTTCAGCTTGTTGCTCCATTACGGCAGCGTTGTAATTAGCTATGTTCTGGGCAGATTTGGCTTCGGCAGCCGCGGCGGCACCCTGTTGAAGTTGACCGGCAACGCCTAAGCCAGTGCCAATCAATAATAATGTTATCGGGTCATCGCTCGTGTCCATTTGGCCTCCTTTCTTAATATTATTTCCATTCGGTTAACCTCGCATAAAGTTCGACATCAGCACCATCAGGTGCATAAGCTCTCATAATACCTTCAAGTTCAAAGCCTAATGCTTTAATCATCTTTTTTGCCTTCGGGAAATCAGTACGTATAGTAGCTTGTACCCGTCTCATCTTATGCTCTTCAATTAACTCATCTACTTTTTTCCTCAAGGCCTCAAAGGCCACTATTCCAAAAATGCCATACTTTTTGCAATCGGCAGTCAGCATCAACCATACCTCTCCTACCCCATCCCAGAGAATAATCATCCCGCCTACTCCGACTATGGCACTTTCATAAATAGCCGTATAACAATTTTCGTGCGGTATCTCCATATAAGGATAGTTTTTAACCGCACCCTCAAAGGGGTTTTGCCTAACGAAAGCCATATCCTCTTGTGTAGATTTGCGTAATTCCATTATGCATTTCTCCACTTATAACGCTTACAGCAAACACATTTCAACAAAGCAAATGATTCACCAAGTTTTTCCTTACCACATTGTATCTGAAAAGTTTCTTCTGTTTGCCATTTATGACCTAAAAAAAAGCAAGGAATGTTTTTAGGGAAATAATATACATTCCAAAAACCGAACACTTTAATTATTACACGCCATCCTAAATTATTCCAAAAACCAAGAATGGATATTGGGACATTCCACATAGTAAATTTACTTTCCATTAAGCACTTCCTAAAACAAGCCAGCTAAATGCATCCGTTACGGCAGCGGCGTCTATTACTAAGCCTAAGTTACCGCCTGCATTTATCGGCAACCAGCACGCCTCGCCTACGAGCAAAACTAAATCTGCCGTAGCGGATGTAATCGTTCCTGTTCCTGTGGTATCAATTGTAATATATATCGTACCGACTTCAGCCTTGATATACGTTCCGTAAATCTTATCTAATGCAATGTGGTCAATCATATCAAATAACTGAATAGCCGTTGTCGTTGCCGTAGTTACTACGGTATATCCCGATTGAACCTCCACGGGAACAGTCATTGTCTTGGCGTTGGAAATGTTTATCTCCTCACCGATACCTGTAACATCTACTTTTACTGTAACCTTAGCTACGCCGCTCATTATTTTCCTTTCTTTATTGACATATTATTCAAATGTTATACAATAAAACGAGCCGACCACTGGTACATAGCCAGCAATCGGCTCTGGCCAAACTTGTTTGACAAGGAAACAAATATGGTTGAAAGCATCGTAACCAAAAGGTATCGAAAACGATACCAAAAACAATACTATCGACTTCATCTTAAGAGATATAAAGCCAAAGATACTGTAAATCACGCAATCCGAGCAAGCAAATTGTGCCGGCCTGATACTTTGCAATGTAGTTATTGTCCTAAACAAGCAAAACAGTATCATCATTACAAAGGCTATGCCCAAGAGCATTGGCTTTGTGTTATTCCTCTTTGTCGAAAATGTCATAAAATTGTTCATTCTAACGTCCTGTCCGTTCAATCTTAGGCACGAGTGCCCTAATCGTTAATGGGAGCGGGGAATCACTTGAAACAATTAAATTATTATCCAAGCTGAAGCCCCCATCCACTGCAACGACTACATCACCTGTGAAAAGATTTGTAATTTCCGTATTATTCTGCCACCTTGCATCTGAGAAGTCTATATCGTACTGGTCGTCGTCGGTAACTCCAAATGTTGCGTTCATAGCATTTAAAAATGATATGCCCATCTCAGAAACCTTGACAAGACTGCCGTGTGAAGTGCCTTCCCTCGTAGGTATGTCCGGTCGCATCGGTTCGAGCTTGGGCTTATATTGAAGTCCTGCGTGAACCTTACTTGCGGCGGTTGTAAGCGTAATCGTTCCGGCCGCACTAACAACTTGCGGAGTAACTACAACGCCATCGGCAAGGATATGAACCGTCTTACCTATCAGGTGGTCGCCAACAGTAATTACCGTTGCCGATACGCCATCATAAAAAACAGCAGAATCGACAAAGTGACAATCTGAGATAGTATCGAATATTCTGGGCACGAAGACTTCTATTAAGACAATATCAACGCCATTAACATCACGTTCAACTGAAATCCATATCTGGCTTTCATCGTCCTGCGGTATTACGCTAACCGATTCTAAATCGCCGGTCGTAGGATGTTTAGCCCACGCTATTACGTTATTCGCTCTTTCGTAAGTCATAGACAATAAACTGCCGTCAGTAAGGGTACTCCAAAGTATCTCATCCGGATTCTTCTGGAAGGCTATACTGGTAATTCCGCTTTCGGTTATATGTTCAGCCAGTTCCGTCAAATCAGGTGCGACATATTTCCCTAACTCGCCGCCAAGAGTAAACTCTCTTATTTTCCTGCCTACGAAATCAACGAACAAGATGACGTTGTTAGTCCTTATGGGTTGTACTTCAGAACTGCCGTAGGTTGTCTGCGGTTCGGGAATCCAATTGGTGGGAGTAATAGGAGTTCCAAGTTTGTTACTTGCTATCGTCCATTCATCACCGGAAGTGCCTATTGCAATTACATCGTTAATTGCTTTCACCCACCTTATTGGATTGGTAGAAGGTATTACAATACTAAACGAGTCCGCATCCTTAGAACCCTCCTCGAAGTTTTCGTAATCTCCTGTTTCACTTAAATATACAGAGTTGTTTCCAGCGTAGATACATCGTTCCTGTAAGAACGTAACGGATACAGGATACCCTCTTAATGGCGACCACGCACCCTCTGCCCAACGCTTCGTAGCCACAAGACCGTTTGTAGCTGGAAGCACTTCCATTACTGTTACATCGGCAACGGTAGAAGACGTTAGACTGTCTATCCTTACAACGCCTGTTTGGGTATGGTCATTAACGGATAAGTCAGCGCCAAAAGTACCTGTTATGCCAATTGCTTTAATGTAGTATTGGACGTTCTTTTCGTTTTCTGTTCTTGTATAACTTATATTGTAGTCCAGGTTACTTTTCCAGGTTCTAAATACATCATAGCCGGTACCGTTTACCTGCCTGTATAACTCGACAGTTCCAGCCCAGCGATTCTTAGTCGTTACACGGAATATTCCTTCTACGTCTAATGGAGTTGCGGACGTATCGCCAGTTGCGGCCAAACTTACTATTGTTAAATCCCGTGGATAGTTCAAACTCCATAATGCGCCAACGTGGTCGTCAACAAATGTAGCAGCAGAAGAAGTAAGCGTTCCCGTATCGTCAACGGCGGTTACATCGGAAGTCATCGTAACGTCATCTTCGTTAATAATATCATTGCGCACCTCAAAAGGGCCGTCGGTAAATACGATAACGTCAAGACTAAACGAAACCGCCGTAGTCCTTGTAAGTTTTCTCGGCGCATAGCTCTTATGCGTTATCCACATCGTATCGGCAATCTGCTCGATATGTAATGCGGCAATGTCCGCTTCGAGATACGGCGTTGCGATTATAACTTCGTCCTCATCAGCGTCTAAAAGTGCGCCGGAGTCATAATAAAACTTGGCGTAAAATTCACCTAACTCTATCTCGTAGGCGATTTCAGACGAATATATGAATGGTAACATCCTTATCATAATTTACCCTATTACCGTTCTCGGAGTAGGAAAAACAACATTGCCCTGTGTGTAAGCTAATGCATCCCAGCTACTCAATATGCTGAGATAAAAAGTTTGCGGTGTTTTGTTAATGAAATTCAAGTCGGTATCGTAGAAATAAAATATATCCGTGCCATCATAAGAAGTAAAGTCCTGGTCAATTATTACAATACGACCCCAGAAATCGACAAATAAACCAGCGGGATAATCTGGCATATCACCCGCCGCTATCGTAGCAATGGTGGCTAAATCAGTATCGAGTTTATAAACAATGTTGTTACAAAGAACGTAAATGTAATTATTGTAAGTAATAATAAAGCCAGTTGCGATTATGTAAGTTTTCCAAAGGGCACCATCTTCGTATGTTCCACCTAATGCTATTTGTGTTCCACCAGTATCATCTAAATCCCTAATTGATAAATTGTAAATACCGGTATCATTGGCAAGTTTGGAATCAAATCCACCCGTTATTACTACGCCGGTCTTGCCCGAAGTATATGACATACTATTATTAACGTGAACGTCATAAACACCAGCTATTCCACCAATCCCTTTTGTATCTGTAAATACGGTTACAACGCCATCGGCAGCGGCAACTTTGGCTAAATTTTTACTGCTTTGACATACATAAACATTATCACTCGAATCTATATCTATATTAAAACCCCTATAATTTATGGAAGCAGATACTCCTACGCTCCAAACTTGAGAGCCGTCCGACAAGTCAAATTTCCATATTCTGTTATAATTAGCATAAACGTATAGATAGTCGCTGTTTGTCGATACTTTGATTCCTACACAGGTAGTTCCGTTAAAAGCGGTATCCGGCGTTAAAAAAGTGGTGTTAATAGTAAGACCGGCATCCGATACTTTGGTAACACAATTAGCAGATATGATATTTGTGCCAAAATACAAATTGCCATCTTCGTCCATATCCATTCTGCCTACACTGGCAGCTAAATCTATAAACTGCACTACCGTTTCAGTGCCGTCGAAAGTTTCGGCATTATAAGTATCAGTAATCCGTAATTCATCAATTGCAGTTCCAGATTGTAGAGTAAATACCCCATTATAGTTTGTAGTCCCAACTATTCGTACAACTTGTGCTGCTACAAACGGATGACCCGCACAGGGCAGACCAACTACGCCACCGCCTATATCTCTTGCTACTCCATCAGTATCAAGAGTCAATGCCGTGTAATTAGAGAAATCAAGTGGTATTCCCCATATCTGACCAACCTCACTAAAATAAGTAATTGCATTATGTGGAGGTGAATAAATGGCACGTTTAAGCTCGCCAGCAACTCCAGTAATTATCGTTCCCGGCCGTCTCTCGGCGCTACCATAGATTCTCGGCAGCATACTTTCCAAGTGCCGACAGCCGGATTGATACTTCTCGATGTTTTCGAGAGCATCAGACTTTGCCGTCATCTCACCAGCATTAAATGATACGATTTCTTTATTCATTAAAACAGGTATCCGAACACATCGATAGTACAGGTACTTGCCGCACCGGAAGTAGTAATCTCCATACCGAATACTTCGCCGGCGGTAAAGAAACTCTTGGCAAGTGGAGTAGTTGCAGGTACTGGTTGCAAAATAACACATTGCTCTGCATAGGAAGCGGTAATACCGGTAAGGGTTACATTGCCAGACCACTCTTCCATTGCGCCGCCAGTGTGTCCAAACGTAACTACCGCCGTTGTGCAGTCTGCTGAAAAAGTTCTCATTACAACGGTGTGAATTACTGCGGTCTTTCCAACCGGAACCGTGTAAAGTGATTTTTCAGTACCTGGCGCAGCGGCAAGATTGCACGTTGCCGTACTACTAAGTAACGCAATTCCTACTTCTTTTAATCCTTGATAATTAGCCATTTTAGTTTTCCACCATTATATTTTCATAAAAAACCGGTTTATTTTCGTAACACACTATATTTTCAGAGAGAATGGCCGTTTGAGATTCAACTACTACCCTATTTTCCCAACAAGTTATAAGGTTTTCGTAACATACGAATACCGGTATTAAAGCCCTATTCACCGCCGTGTCCGGTAACGTCGAAACAACTTCGTTCTCATAACATACTTCGACATTTTGCCAAGAAACTATACTTGGCAATATCGTATCTAAATCTATTGTCTGGGAAACAAGCTGTGTGCCCGGCCTTCGTTCTGCGCAGCCGTAGATAGTAGGTAGAAAGTTCTCACAATGACGACAGCCATAGCCGTACTTTTCATAATCCGACCTTGCATCTAACTGCGGACTTAACTCGCCACTCGAATTAATTGTTGGTATATTTGCCAATTTACTCCACTATAATCTGTAATGACGGCGTAGTAGCCGATTCGTCTATAATATCCGTTCTATTAAGTTGGTCTGCGATTAACTCGTCTAACTTATCATCCAGCGTAGTGCCGGTATCTTCGAGAATTTCGTCTATATTTGACGATGCTGTATATAAGTCTATTTCAGCGGTGCCGTCCCAATATATTTCGCCTTGAGCGATAGCCGTGTCATCGTCAGCGTGCGGCGTATCGGCAACGGCGGAATCCTGCACAAATATCTGTACCCTGTAAACTCCAGTAGTAATATCCGCCGGAAAATCCACCGAGTGATAGTCGCTGTCAACGTGGTTAGTCAATTCTACGTTATAATCATCTATATCGGCGTCCGTGTAAGTATCGAACGTATTTGCAGCTGCTACGGCGTCGTAAACCTTATCATCGGTTTTGCGCCAGATAAGAGCATACAAAATTTCAGCTTCGTCAAAAGAACTCCAGAGCTCATTCGCCATCATCCATATCTCGATAAATTTCTTTTATTTTTATGTCGACACATTCCAAGTAATCGGTTATCCTGTGCTTTATGAAAACTAAACATTGTTATATGTGCAAAAAAACAAAACCTGTCTCTGAATTTTACAAAAGCAAAAAAGAAAAAGATGGACATCAAACATATTGCAAAATATGCGACAGGGAGTATAAGCGCAAATACGTACAAACCCCAAAAGCAGCAGAGCGCATAAGAAAATACAACCAAAGCGAACACGGAAAAGAAATAAAACGAAAAGTTGCGCGAAAATATCAAGCAAATCATCGAGAAAAACTTCACAAAAATAGCAGGATTCGTTATCATCTTAATCCAGAGAAATCGCACGCAAGATATATTGTGTATAAAGCTATTAAAAAAGGAAAACTCCCCTCTCCAAGTACTTATACTTGCACATGTTGCCTTAAACCAGCTACTAAATATCATCATCATCTTGGTTATTCCAAAGAACATTGCCTCAGTGTTCAACCTATTTGCAACAGTTGCCATACGATTGTTCATCCAAAGCGGGCGTCGTTCCACGTCCCTAAATCATATTGACCGGTAGTATTGGTGTCCTGCTTGTCTTTTGTTATTACGTTAATTTCCACGAATCTAAGTTCATCATTTAAGTCCTTCACGAATTGTGCGGACTTAGTACCGACAAGTCCCGGTTGAAGTTTCTTGGCAAGACGCAGAACAAGTAACTCGATAAATAACGGGGTAAATTCGGTAATGTCAGTTACTTTTCTGATATACTTTAGAAGCACCTGGGTGTCTTTAGTCATAAGCTTATCGCCCTCAACGTCGTAAGAATATAAATTTAACTTGGAAACTCTATTCTCGTATATAGAAATCTTCCTTAGATAATCCTCTGGAAGATTATATTGATACGTCCATTCAAAAGGAGGTGATTCGGTATCCAGCGTAAGTTTGACCCTTTTTCTTGCAAAAGCCCACCAGTTAGACTCCAGGAGCGAATCTCTTGTCTGTTCGTAATGCAGGTTGCACTGTATTGCCTCTAACGTGGTATTGGCGTCAAGGTCGGTTTCGGTTGTTCCGGTATATACAAGTCTTTTGGCGCTTAACCTGCTTAGAGACATATTGGCTATTTCAGTTACGAGAGTAATGGCCATAATAAGTTATCCTAAAAATGTCTTTTTGGTAGAAATGGGTCTTAAACTTCCGGTTATTTTTGTTTTTGTCCTACCCGACCGCCTAACAGCCGCTCGCATTGCTTCCTCACCGGTTTCCTCGCTAACTTCCGGTATCGCAATCGGGGCTGGAACTTCAGGTGTTTTGATTTTAGGTGTTTTGAACAGTCCTCCCATTATAATCTCCTTTATTCTTTTATCTTAACTTGAAATTCAAGTTCCGCGGTGCCATCAGCGTTGACCAGCCAGGCAAAGCTCGTAGCTTGTTTCTGGGTCAACTTTAGGTTCTTTATGCGAATAGTATCGCCGTTGGTTTGGGTTTGAAACTGTACCTGGTCTGCTTTTGTGTAAAATGTACACTCGTTTTCTATTTCCGGCATAATTAAACTCCTTACGCTGTAAAACCTTCTACGTATAAAGCATACGCACCACCGGCGGTTACATTAAGAGCCTGACTAACCGTTAATTTAATCGGCCTGGTAAAATCCAAAGACACACTCGTACCACCGGCTGCCAAGAAAGTGTACGGGCCAAGTAACGCTGTGGAAGCAGCATTAAGTACTACCGTCTGAGCAACAGCACAGTTTATAACCAATTTTGTCAGGTATAAACTCTTGCCGGAAACGGCGGCCTTAACTTCCGAATTAGTAGCTGCATCACTTTCCGTGGCGTTTACAGCCCAATAAGTTTTTGCAAGTGGCGCTCCAGCTATATCAAGCGCAGTTACAACTATATCTGCCATAATTTATTCTCCTATAAACCATTGAGTGTTTGAATGTCATAAGTAACCGCAGTTGCATGAGTAGCTATTCCCTGTTGTACGCCTGGATAGGTGGCCTTTGAAAATGCAGTTATTTTCTTTGCAAAAGTATTCGCCGAATCAAAGTCGGCTCCTGTTACACCAGGTAATTGAAGGTCATCATAAAGCGTGGCAGTAGTAACAAGAGCATCGTCATAACAAGCTGCCGCCCCACCACCGCCAACATCAAGGTCTTCTGCATTAGCTACGGCATATTCCTCGACATACCTTAAGAAATCTTTTTTCGTCATTTCTTCAATCGACTGATAGGGATTGTTCATTAAATACCGTACAAATCCCCAAAATATAGTTATCATATTTGATGCAGCCATAATAAATCTCCTTACTTATGACCAAAAATACGCTCGTAGTTCTGGTCGTATAATTTCTTGTTCATCGGACGACACGAATCGCCCTTACTATAACTTGTTTGCCTGCTAACTTTTGGTTGTCCGTCCCTGTCGGTGTAACCGGCCTTGTGGCTTCGGCGGTTTACTTCGTCTCGGACGTTGCTTTCGCTTTCAAAAGCCGAAACACCTTCGCCGGATTGAAACCCTTTAGCTCTTTTAAGTATTTCCAAAACATTAACCTCTTTAGCCAGTGCCATCTCGGCATTATCTCGTGTCCGCAATGGCATTTATGGAACCATATATGGTCTCTCTCACGAGGAAAGACCATATACGATTTACATTTAGGACATTGAGGATTTCCAACTACTAAACCGGTTCTGCCAGATGGGAACATTACTTGTCCTTTTTCTTTTCTGGGTTGTCCTTTTTCTTTTCTGGGTTGTCCTTTTTCCACTGTTCGTAATCTTCAGGCGCAATTCTCTTGCCTGTCTTTGGGTCAATCTTCATAATAAACCTTTCAAAAAAAGGATTAAGGGGCCAGTTAAAGCCCCCTAATCAGTTAAACTTAAATACTACACATCAGATAAATCTGCGGGCCTGCAATACCGGCAGTTCCGGCATTCCAGATATATCCAGCTACCTGATTCTTTCCTGCCGTAACAGTAGCATCGTCAACTTCCATCATAGTACTATTACCGGCCCAGTGAGCCATTCGCTCATTTTCGGCAGCGTCATCCATGGTGGTATTACCTGGTTGAATATGACACGGCCCCCAAGTTTGCGCCCAGATGTTATATCCAGTAGCAGCGTTCGACATTGATACGCCAAGATGAGGACGAAAAGCAGCATTTGCCAAAGTACCCTCAACGGCTCGATATTGATTTGCATACATTTCAATCGAATCCGATACGGTTACTAAGTGAGCCAGCGGAAATTCAAGATATATCCTGATGTTTGTGCCATCGCCAATGTCATTACCGACAATGTGATATTGCCTTGTTTGTGCTGCAGTTGAATCGTAAACTAAAACCATACCACCAGCAAGTAAGTCTTCAGCAACAGTGGTAACATCAGGTACAGTCAATACTCTGCTACCGACATCAGCAGCAACAGCAGTAACGTATTCTGTTTGCGCTGAAAGTGTACCAGACAATCCAGAATAAGTAGTAACACCAGCTGTAGTAACGCCCATGTACTTATATACACGACCGTCCCACGTTAAGTACCTTGTGCCGTAGACGTACCTTTGAGTAGTCTCGGTTGCGTAAATACCAAGTACGTTGTCGCCGGTAAAGTCGTGCGGAACCGCAGGCCAGTTGATAGGATTAAATGGTTTTGTAAAATGAGCAGTCATAATAATCTCCTTTCAAGATTAGGCAGTGTCGAGTTCAATCGAAACTACTGCTGGCCCTTCGACTCTTGTTGCACCTATTCCCAGCGTCGAAAAAATCTGGGTGGAATTTAATAGGTCAGGACGTACGTCTATACTCACTTGTGGCTCATCCTGGACACCTAATACTATCGCGTCCTGTGCGAAAGCATAACTTCGGGTGGCCGCAGTGTCGGCGCCGGTAGCCAGTCTGGTACTCTTAATGAACCTGAAGCCCATATAAGTATCAATAAAGCCCTGCGCCAGTGCCTTGACTGTGTTGTAATCCGAACTCTTAACTTCTGTAGTATTGAGTAGCTGGTTGATATTGTGCGGATTAGTGAGGAAATAACGCTGCCTCGCTTCGTCAACTTCAGCGTTATCTAAAAGCTCCTTGCAAGTGAGGAGTTTGGCAATAGTCAATGCGGTTTCAGTGGCGTCGCCGTGCGCTGTACCAGCCGCAACAATAGCTCCGTCCGAATTGATAATTCGGCATTCGCCTACTGCCGAATAAGCAATAGTCGTTCCACCGGTATGGCCGCCAAAAGCGTTTCCGCCTAAAGCAGCTATAATCACATCGTCTATCTGCCTGTTCAAAGAAAACGCCTGATTCTGTGCATAAGCAGACTGTGGGTCTATAAGCAGCTTCAGGCGGTCTGGCTTGTCAATTATATCGGCAGGGACTACATAATCAATTATAGTCAACTGCCGTCTTGTATGGTCGGCATCGGAAATAGGAGTCGCGCCGTGTCTTGCTCCACGGGGTTGAGCGTCCTTTGGGCCAATGCGTTCCACAAACATCGTATCGCCCGTGACCGGCTCTGGACGGCAAGCCATCCTTAGTATTGCCGGTTTTTGCTGCGACAATATCAGGATGTTTGCTGAGACCTGGTCAACAAAGGCGATGGGTATCTGGGTAGACATTAGATTAACCTTTCAAAAAAGTTACTTACCTCGGAAAGATAGTCCACAACAAGTGGGTCTGTTCCTATCAACGCCGATAGGCGAGCGGTTTACCGCTATTTTCCGGGGCCTCGAAAGGCTAATCCGTATTATTTGCAGAAACCAAAGTCTGTTCAGGTAGTTTTGGTTTCGTGCATTTTTGTTCTTAATGCCATAATTTGATTGGCCAATTTCATTCGTTCCTTATGTGTCCCATTCATATAAAGAGGATTGGCCATAATCTCATCTATCTGGGACTGGTAATCGGCAGGTGTCGGAACAGCAGAAAAGTCGGGTGATTTGCCTTCGGCGAACTTAGCTCCGAGATTAGCAAATGCCCTGATAATATCCGGGTCGTTACCTGCCTTTTGAACTAACCGTTCCTTAAATTCCTGATTAACAACCGGCACACCGTCTTTTATTACAGTCGCCGCTTCGTCCATAGCTATATTGCCAAGATGTTTCTTCTGCTCATAAGCCTTGCCCCAGTCGGTTGCAAGACCACTTGTTAATTCGGACATCTGCTGCTCTTCGACTTGTTTCGCAATCTTCAAGTCAGCTAACATATCCTGTGCGAAATCGGCAATGAACTGGTCGGCCGCTTTTTTGCTTATACCGGCCTTAAAGAACCGTTCCTGCCAGGACTCTAACCTGGCCTTTGGAAATACTTGCTCCATTACCTCTTCGGGAAATCCGTCCGGAGCTTTCAAGTTGTAATCGGCAACTGTTTCAGGCTTTCCGCCTGCTTTATAATACATATCCCACACAACTTCACTTGAAGCGTCTGTGGGTATCTCCATTGTATTCTTACCGACCATTGACTTAGTGCTTACGAACGACTTTGCTAAATCACCTACCGTCTTAAATGTTGAAAGACTTTTTTCTTCCCGCAAACTTTCGTCAAGAGTACCTTGCCATCCGTCCGCCAACGAACCGTCACCTCCAAAATAAACAGTTTCAGGAACAGTGGCGGGAGTCTCTACTGGCGTTTCTACCGGTGTTTCTACTACTTCTGCCATAATTCAATTCCTTAACTGGTTGCTGTTGTAGTTTGTTTGGCTATATCCGCCAAAACTTCTTCTTTTGTTCTTTGGAACATTGGAATACCAAGTGATTTGGCCTGCTCTCGCCAATTTGGTTCAGACTCTTGAAGAGTTTGCGTCGATGAAGCCGTAGATACCGCTTCCGGCGGCTCTTCCGGTTCTTCTTTACTCTTAAACTGCTTTACGTTTCTGGGGTCATTCAAATACTTAACGGCCGTTGATTTGAGCAGTTGAATACTGAAAGATTCGATTCTTACATCAGGGTTGTTTTCCTTAAATGTCAATTCCTGCTCCTTCGTCTGGCAGAAATACGGTGAGCGGCCTTTCTCTACGACTCTTTGCTTGTCAGTTTTGTTGCCAAATTCATCCTTGACATATTCTCTCCTGACAAAGTCATAAGCAATAATCTCTTTGACCTCCACGTGCCCTCTTGCGACATCGCCTATCTGCTCTATCTCTTCGTACAACTCTGGGGCTGAGGTAGTCTCAACAGAGGCCGCAGCTAATCCGTTATCACTCATAATTTTGTTCCTTTCATTAAATCCATTTCTTTCCATTTATCAATTTCAAGGATTACAAACCTTGAACCTTCGTTAAAGTTACACGTGCTTTGAGAGCTTGCGTTAAACGTACTTTGGTTCTTAAAACAAAACTTCGCCAGATAATCATAAGTTCTCTTGCCGGACGGAGTCTCAAACGAGTGCTTGAAGTCAGATACCCGCTGCTCAAGGACTTCCTGTAATTCTTCTTGTTCAGTTTTTTCCGTCTGCGCCTCGTCTGGCATTATTTCTTCCTTTTTGGTTTCCTGCCGGTTTTCAAAGATTGCCCCGTTTGAGATTGAGCTATTCTGGCAGCAGAACCTTTTGATTTACCTGCTTTTCGCAAACCTGTATAAACTTTATGGACTTTCGTCCCTTTTGGCATCTTATGCTCCTATCCAAACTTCTACTTTGGCTTTTAACACTTCGTCCTCTAAAGTTTCCGCTACGGCATTTACAAGGTTTTTGTCTCTATGATGATGTAGTATGGCTTTTAATCTATTGCAATCACGTCCATACTTGATACCACCATTGAGTTCTCCGTACACTTTATTCGTTTGCTCTGCTAAAATATCTTCAATATAAACCATTATCTTGCTCCTATTAAAGCTTTCGATTTAGGACATCCAGAACGAAGTATAAGCGTATCCACAGGTTCAACAGGCATTTTATACCCACAAAGAATACACTTATACTTTCCTCCACGAACCAACACCCAATCGTGTCCGTCACCTGGCAATCTTGAAGCTACTATATGTATCGGACTATTTGTTTGTTTTAACATTTATCCTACTTCCATCAACGCTTCTGCCGGAGACCCTTCTTCAGGTGCCTTTGTAGCACCTTGATAAGCCTGCGAAGCAACCTGTGCCGCCTCTAAGGCTAACCTTTCCTGTCTTCGTTGTTCCCGTATTTCACGTTTTGCGTCCCTTTCCTCTTTAGATGACATATCCTCAGCATTAACACCAAAGGTATGACCCATACGCATAATAGCATCGTCGGGGTCAACGTTATCGGTTGCGCCCGGAAAGACCGATTCCATTTCGCCAACAAAAGAAACCCACTCCTGAAACGCCTTTGCCTGCTGACTTCTTAATTCGAGAGCAAAAGGCCCTACGAACTCCAAGCCGAAATTAACACCTTGTAATTCAACTGGAGGAGGTTCGACTACTCTGTTGCGAATGAGTAGTAAAATACTTCTGGTTACACATTTATCCAGAA